>OGYS01001247.1_pt1 | contig 15294 bp, 10 predicted proteins | sample 1576611 | NCBI WGS metagenome assembly OGYS01 (sample SAMEA3541571, study PRJEB24748) | human gut metagenome | biome: human gut; feature: human-associated habitat; material: faeces | place: China | collected 2012
GGGAAAAAACTGCAGCAGCTTCTTATGGAAGGAAAGAACATTGCCCTTGTTACAGATGCAGGGACGCCGGGAATTTCCGATCCCGGAGAAGAGCTGGTGAAAATGTGTGCAGATGCGGGAGTGACGGTTACGGCCATTCCCGGGCCGGCAGCCTGTGTCACGGCGCTGATCCTGTCCGGCCTTCCGACAAGGAGGTTTGCATTTGAGGCGTTTCTCCCCTCCGATAAAAAAGAGCGGAAAAGTGTTTTGGAAGCACTTAAAAGGGAAACAAGGACGATCGTTCTTTACGAAGCGCCCCATCGGCTTTTGAAAACGCTGAAAGAGCTGGAAGATGTGCTGGGAGACAGGCTGATTTCCGTATGCCGGGAGCTGACAAAGAAACATGAAACAATTTTCCGCACAACACTTAAGGAGGCTTTGCAGTATTATGAAGCCAATGAACCAAGAGGGGAATGTGTGCTCGTCATTGAAGGTAAAAGTATACAGAAGCTGCAGGAAGAAACACGAAGAAAGTGGGAGGAAATGAGCATCCCGGAGCATATGGAATATTATACCGAACAAGGGGTAGAGAAGAAGGAAGCCATGAAAAAGGTGGCAAAAGACAGGGGAATTTCCAAAAGAGATGTTTACCAGGCTCTTTTATCCTGACAACAGCAGTATGACGGCAGCAGGAGAAATCTTCTTAGTCAACTTGTATAGAAAAATAAAAAAAGATTGTTCAACTTTGGTATAGTCGTATTTACCCATTTTTAATATACTTTTTACAGAATAAAAGAGTCGGCGAACAGGAGGAACGAAAAGAAATGGCAAGTTTATCATTAAAGCATATTAACAAAACATATCCTAACGGATTTGAAGCAGTAAAGGATTTTAATATGGAAATCGAAGATAAAGAATTTATTATCTTTGTAGGACCGTCCGGATGTGGTAAATCCACAACACTTCGTATGGTTGCAGGTCTTGAGGAGATTACTTCCGGTGAACTTTACATCGGAGACAAGCTTGTAAACGATGTAGAGCCAAAAGACCGTGATATCGCGATGGTATTCCAGAACTACGCTCTGTATCCGCATATGACAGTTTATGACAATATGGCATTTGGACTGAAACTTCGGAAAGTACCGAAAGACGAGATCGATAAAATGGTACGTGAAGCTGCAAAGATCCTGGATCTGGAAGCACTTCTTGACCGTAAGCCGAAAGCTCTTTCCGGTGGACAGAGACAGCGTGTTGCTATGGGACGTGCGATCGTTCGTAATCCAAAAGTATTCCTTATGGACGAACCTCTTTCCAACCTGGATGCAAAACTGAGAGTTCAGATGCGTATCGAGATTTCCAAACTGCATGAAAATCTGGGCGCTACAATCATCTACGTAACACATGACCAGACAGAGGCTATGACTCTTGGTACAAGAATCGTTGTTATGAAAGACGGAGTTGTTCAGCAGGTAGATACACCTCAGAACCTGTACAACACACCTTGCAACCTGTTCGTAGCAGGATTCATCGGATCTCCTCAGATGAACTTCATGGATGCTGTTGTTGATATTAAAGGAAATGATGTAACATTGACTGTCGGAAAACATACACTGAAAGTTCCTGCATCTAAAAAACAGGCACTGATCGACGGTGGATACAACGGAAGAACTGTTGTTCTTGGTATTCGTCCGGAAGATGTACATGATTCACAGGCATTCATCAGCAATTCACCTGACAGCGTGATCGAATCTACAATCAAAGTTTATGAGCTGCTTGGAGCAGAAGTATATCTGTACTTTGACTTAGAAGGTACACAGATGACAGCCCGCGTAAATCCTCGTACAACATTAAGAAACGGAGATCACGCAGTATTTGCTCTGGATATGGAAAAGATCCACATCTTCGACAAAGAAACAGAGTTGACGATTACAAACTAATGTTTTAAAATAGTTATAACTAAAAATGACAGGGGGCTGTACGATTGTGCAGCTCCTTCTCTGTCTACCGGGAGAAACACTATGAATCATACAGCCGAATTAGAGAAAGCATTGACAGACCTCAGACATATTACCGGAATTTCTATGGAGATTCACGCAGAAACAGAAGAAGAAGTGACAAAAGCGCTGGAGCAGTTAAAGCTCCTTTCCTCCGCATACAAAGAAAAGTATAACAAGATTCATTTTCTTCAGAGCCTGATGACAGACAGCATCCCTACATATAATGTATATGACCGGGCCGCCCGTCTTCACATTGCTCCGGAAGAGCCGCGTATCCTTTATCTTCTGGAGACTTCTCACAGTCTGGATGAAGATATTTCCGAGATTTTAAAGAATCTCTTTCCATCCCAGTCAGGAGCATTTCGAATTCCGCTGACAGAAGCTTCCTGTGCGATTCTCTGTCCTGTCAGATCTCTGGCAGATTCTTCACAGGAAACTGTACATCTTACTGCCCGCATGATCGTGGATACCGTAAACGCGGAAGCTCTGGCACGTGTCCGTGTTTCTTACAGCAAGACTCTGCATAATCTGCTGGATCTCTCCACTGCTTTTCGTGAGACAAGTCTTGCACTGAAAGTCGGTAAGCTGTTTTATTCCGAACAGACGGTATTTCCATATAACCGACTTGGAATCGGACGTCTGATCTACCGTCTTCCAACTTCGTTGTGTGAGAATTTTCTTCATGAAATTTTCGGAGAGGAGATTCCACAGGCACTGGATGAAGAAACCACTGCAACCGTTAATAAGTTTCTACAGAATAACTTAAATATCGCAGAGACCTCCCGGCAGCTGCATATGCACCGCAATACTTTAATCTATCGCCTGGAGCAGATTGAAAAGCGGACCGGTCTGGATCTTCGCCAGTTTGAAGATGCCATGACATTTAAGATCGCCTCTATGGTAATGAATTATTTATATACTGAAAGGAATACACCACATGAATGACGCACTTTATGAACAATTAGTTACTCGTAAATCCCGACCTATGGACCTCGTGATCCGTATTTTGTGCATTGCCGCTCTCGTAGTCGTGCTTTGCGGAGGTATGCTTTTTATCGGTTCTCTGGCAGTTCTCGTTACGATTCTTCTCGGAGTTCTGATTTACTACTTTGTATTTCCGAAACTCGATGTAGAATATGAGTATACACTTTTGAACCACGATCTGGAAATTGACGCTATTTACAGTAAATCAAAACGCAAAAAACTCATGACTCTGGATATCCAGCAGGCTGAGATCATTGCGCCCAAAAATTCTCACCGTCTTGATTCTGTACACGCAGACAAGACAAAAGATTTTTCCGCAGGTACAGGCGAAGGTACTTATGCCATTGTAATCCCGGCTGAACAGACGATGAGCTGTATCCTGATCGATCCGGATGAAAAGATGCTGGATCATATGCAGCAATGGATGGGCATGAAGATGTTCCGTGACTAATATGAAATTGAATCGCTGTAAAATGACTGAGTAAAAGTTGTTTTACAGCGATTTTTTTATTTTTGCAACTTTTTACTTTCTGTTTTTATCTAATGTGTAACAATCGATTGTAAAAAAAGCCTTTATATCGGTTTCTATCAGATCAGTCGAAATGCTCTGGAAGACGGTACATTTCCGGATGCAATGACGGTAGACGTGGCCATTGATCAAATATATGCCGAACCATCTTCTCCTGGCATGATTCCTGTAGTTGCTGAAATTCCTGTAAGTATGCAATAATGAACCATTGGATCAAGGATATAATAAGCCCACCCTGACTCGCTAAAGTAAGGGTGGGCTTTTCATGTCTTATGGCATTATCCCTTCCAATATCTTTCCACGACTTCTACTATGATTTCCAGTACTTTTCTACCTCCTTCGCTGCATCTGACAGAGAAAACTGAAATTTTTCCTGAATTTTTACACATACAATTTCTTTCTCCATTCCCATTTCCCGAAGCAACTCTACCACGACCTGTATGCCTTCTTGCCGGCCCTCCTGTCGCCCCTCTTGTAGGCCCTCCTGCCGGCCCTCTTGCAGCCCCTCTTGCAGCCCCTCTTGCAGCCCCTCCTGTCGCCCCTCCTGTCGGCCTATTTTTAGGCCTTCTTTTCGTCCTTCTCTAAGCCCAGTTTCTTTGTAAACAGTAGAAAAATACTGGTGATCTCGAATCGCACGCTCTCTTGCTTCATATTCCAGACGCTTTTCTTCATCTGCACTGATCCGGTTCAGATCCTCATACGCCTTCTTAATATATTCGCTTTTTTCCGCTGCCATTTCAAATTCCTCCTTGCTCTCTGCATTGATAAACTGAAGCCATTTCAGCAGCTCTGTCTCCGGATACTCATGTTTTGCCAGCTTGGGAAGTTCCAGCGTATGGATTTCAAACTTATCACTATACATCTTTCTTCCCTGATCCGACCAGAAATGAAAGCGGGAATAGTATTCTTCATCATCAAACAATGTAAAATTTAAAATCCCGACATGAATACATTTTTCTAATTTTTGATAGTCTTCTCCCGGTTTTAGCTGATCCACAAACATCTTTCCCAGATAGAACAAGGTACGTTCTGCCCAGTATTCACTGGATGTCACCTGGATTTCAATATCGATCTGCTCCTTATTATTTAGCAATACCCGTACATCCAGAATCCCCAGTTTATCATCTTTGTCTTTCTGACGCAGGTGGGACGGCAAAATCCTGCTCTCAACGATTTCTTCCAGATTGATCCCAAGTACTGCTGCCAGAAATGCATTGCGCACCTCTTCATCTTCCATCAGTTCTTTAAAACAGAAATCTACCTTTGGCTTCATTAAAAATTGTGTTGTTTTTTCTTTCTTCATACACACTCCTCCTTTGTTCTGATGGAAACCAGAATATTTCGGCGAGTATGTATCTATATCATTGATTTTATTATATCTTTTGACGCGATGTTTCACAATCGCAAATACAGACAAACTCCCTCTATTCTTTTATCCATCTCTTTACTCTTTATCTGGGAATAACTTTTGAATGGCAATTCTTTGCCATATTTGAAAATTGAAAGGGATTCCTTTCAAGATTGATTTTATTATACTTGAATTTTGATCAGGATACAATTAAATTTCCATAAATATCCTGTAAAAAGTTACTGTAAACAATAACTCTGCAAGCCACAGTAACAGAGCAGTTCCACATGGAACTGCCCTACACCACCGGAAACCAGAGTCTGATTTCCATTCCTTTTCCGTAGACTGACACTGCTTCTACTTCTATCTTTATTTCCTGTCCGATCTGCCGTACCAGATACAATCCCATCCCTGTCGATTTTTTCTGGCTGTTCTCTCCTGTAAATCCTTTTTCAAAAAGATAGCGGAGTTCATATGGTTTTACGCCACACCCATTGTCGCAGACAGAAAGGCAGACTCTGTTGTTCTCACTTCCGGAACTGATTTTCAGCTTCGGACACTTTTCGGCTTCATATCCTGTGTATTTGATAGAATTCGCGATCAGCTGACTGAGCATAAAACACAGACTTTTCCGGTCTGACAGTACGATTTTCTTTTTCAGATCCAACTGCACCAGGATCTGCTTTTCTTCCAGATACAGACGGTATTCATCCAGCACCTCCCGGCAGCATTCTTCCAGACTGATCTCTTCAAACAAATACTCTTTATTCACTGCTTTAACCCTGGCATAATATAACATCTGCTCTACATAGGACTGCATCTGCAGTCTGACATGCTCCATTTTTTTGTGTACTGTCGGTGACATCTCCTCACTTCTGTTCTCAAGCAAAAGTGTAAAAAGAGATAATGGAATTTTCACTTCATGTGCCCATAATTCTACATATCGTTCATATTCTTCTTCCTGTATCCTCCCTGCATCAGCTTGCCTGTATGCTTTTCGAAGATATGCCCCGATCTCCCGCAGGATTTCCTGTTCTTCATTTCCTGCTCCCCCGATCGCAAGTCTCTCATTTTCTTCACTCGGATCCGCCAGAAATGTAAGAAACCGCTCTTTCTTTTTCTGCTCTTTCCTTACGTTCCAGATTACCGCATACAAAAAAATGATTGCAAGACAACTGACTTCCAGTCCGGCCAGAACTTTGAACTGCTCCATCCCCGACAGCCACAGAAAGAATAGCGATACCAGTTCTGTACACGTAAGGATCACAAACCATATTTTTTCTTCTTTGATCTCGCTCCAGATTCGTCTGATATATTCCATATTACTGCTCTCTCTTCCACCGATATCCTCTGCCACGGATTGTTTCTATCCGATTCTCCAGACCAAGCGCTTTTAATGTCTTTTTCAGCCTTGTCACATTGACTTGAAGCGCATTTTCATCAATATATTCGGTTGTTCCCCACAATACCTTTGAAATGCACTCTTTTTTCACCTCTGTTCCTGCATATTCCAAAAGAATTTTTAAAATCTTCCCCTGATTTTCCGGAATATGACAGGCATCTTTCCCCTGACAGACCGTATAGGTTCTGGTATCAAAAAGAAAATCGTCTCCATCCAGTAAATGTGCATTTCCCATTGCCCGTTTCAGAAGATTTTCTGTCCTTGCCAGCAGACGGTCTTTATGACATGGCTTCGTCAGATATTCGTCAGCTCCCAGCTCCAGTGCTTTCAACTCATCCTGCATTTTATCCCTGGAGGTCAGCACAAGAATAGGAAGGCTGCCTTTCTTTCGTATTTCTTTACAAAGTGCAAATCCACTGATTCCCGGAAGTCCCAGATCCAGCACTAACAAATCCGGATGCTCTGCCTCACAGACAGCACCGGTTTCTGGAAAATCCGTTACACAGCATACCTCATAGCCTGCCTTATGATAAATATTTTCCAGTTCTTCCCGAAGGAATTCATCGTCTTCTACGATCATGATTTTTTGCATGCCTGTCTTCTACTCCTGCCGTTTTCTCTGAATAAATTTCAAAATCCTGCGATTGCTTGTCTTTATGACTCCTATTATATAAGCTGTTTCTATCAGACACAAGAAAAGAAACACACTTCCTGCCATCTGCCAGAAAACTTTTACTTCCTGCACCTGTCCAATCAGCCGGAACAATGTCCAGACCCCAAACACACTACTGAAAAATGCAACGCTCAATACCAGTCCATAGTGCCACCAGATCTGAACTTTCGCACAATGACAGAGCTCTTTGTAGTTACTTCCCAGTGTAAGCAGAACGCTGTAGCGTGCCCCGGTCTTCTCCTGCTGAATTAAAAACTGAACTCCAATGAGTGTATTTGCGATAATCAAAAAAATCACCGCCAGATAGATCGTCGTATATCCCAATGCCACCTGATAAAACATATGCCGCCCGGCTGTTCCCAGATAACTTTCATAATGCAGATTGGTTGTTTTTAGACGGTCATTGACAGACATCACTGCTTTGAGCAATCCTTCCTCCTTTACCAGAACCGGATCAAGAATCCCGTTCCAGTAAGAATAGCTTCCGTCTGCTACAAAGACATCAAAAACCTTATCCGGTACAATAAAACCATACATAATCGTCAACATCCGGTCTGCCACCAGATTGTCATTGCATACTCTTGGAATGATTTCATAATCGGTCTCTTCTATCTGCACAAAAACTTTCTCTTTCAGAAGTTTCTCTACGCTCTTTGCAGTCTCATCCGACAAATATGTGGGGTGTCCGTAAATTGCCATCTGATGTTCTTTTAAGTTCAAAGGTTCCATTCCTTTTGAACGTAAAATCTCATTGTACCCTGATTCTGCGATCAAAAACGGGGATTCTTCCCAAGAATATGGATTCAATCTGTTTTTCAGACGCTCATGTAATTCCTCACAGTCATATGCATATACTTTTCGCTCCTCCATACCTTCCGTAAAATCCAGATCTGTCCAAAGTAATCCGTTTCGTACTTCAAACAGATTTGAAAAATATTGGTCTACTTTCTGAGATGACAGCACTTCTTCTAACGTTTCTTTTTTCTCGTCAAATGTAAAATCAATCCCTGCCGTATCCTGTTGTCCCAGTTGCCCGCTCATCCCGACTCCATAGGCACAACATATGATCGCAAACAGAATCAGAAGGGAAGAAATTGCCAACGAAGCTGATTTTAAAAATACCGCTTCCTGCAGCTGACGGCATGTAAATGTCCAGAGCTTTTTCCCCGGAAGTTTTCTGCATATCCTATCAAATAGGTATGCCAGGCCCTGAAAGAAAAAGAATGTACCGAGTACTCCGCAAAAACATAAAATTGCAGTCATACGAAACATTCGTTTTATCCCAAGTTCCGAACTCAGTATCCCGCATCCAATCCCATAGGCTACTGCCAGAAGAATGATTCCCATCATCAGCTTCACACACGTTTTTATGGGCGAAAATGCACGCTGTTTTTCCTTCTGTTCACGGGATAACAATTCATAAACCTCTTTTTTCCAAAGCTTGATGCAAAGCACAAACCGGGCAAGCATTTTAATTCCACAAATCCCAATGACCGTCCACAATGCAGCCAAACCGGAAAATGTAAACTGATGACGCAGAATTCCAAATCCTGCAAGCTTCGCCGTAATCAGGCTTGTAAGTTCCGAGATCAGCAGAGCCCCCGGGATCCCGATCACAAGAGCATACACAATATTTCGCAGATCTTCCAGAAAAAGCATTTGAAACAGACTTCTTTTCTTCATGCCAAGCATCAAATAGGTTCCAAACTCATGACTTCGCCGTTCCATCTGATACTTATCCGTAAAATATACCAGGAAATAAAGCAGGCACAGAGATACCACATATAAAATCGGAATCAGCATCAGCAGCTTGTTTACAGCATCTCTCTCCATCTCTTTCAGAAAGATCATCACATCCTGATGATCCAGCGCAAGGATAATATAAAATGCCGCCACCGTGAGAATCATCGTAACAAAATACAGCGTGTTTTCCTGCCGGTTTCGTTTACTGTTTCGTCTGATCAGTTCAGAGAACATAATTGCTTCCTCCTCCCAACTGCGCCATCACGGACAAAATGCGCTCATAAAATTCCCGGTTTGTCTCCTCCCCGACTCGCTTCCGTAATTCATGAAATACTTTTCCATCCTGAATAAACAAAATTCTGGAACAAAAACTCGCAGCCTGTGCGTCATGTGTCACCATCAGAACCGCAGCCTCATCCTCTCGATTCACTCCGGAAAGTTGTTCCATCAGACTTCGTGCACTTCGGCTGTCAAGCGCACCGGTCGGCTCATCTGCCAGTACGATCTGCGGATGCAAAAGAAGCGCTCTTAATGCGGCTACCCTCTGCTTCTGTCCTCCGGACATCTGATTCGGAAACTTTTCCAGCACCTCCTCGATCTCAAAATATTCCGCCAGCTTCTGCATCCTTTTTCTGCTTTCCTTTTCCGGCATTTTGTGAATCTGTGCCGGCAAAAGAATATTTTCTCCACCCGTCAGATTATCCAGCAATTCAAACTGCTGAAACAGATACCCGATCTGTCTTCCCCGATACGCTGCCAGCTGAGCATCCGTATACATTCCGATATCCTGTCCTTTCAGAAGAATCCTCCCCCTTGTAGGTCTTAAAACCGAAGCAATACAATTTAACAGCGTCGTTTTTCCCGAACCGCTGCTTCCCATAATTCCGAGGAATTCTCCCTGATATACTTGAAACGAAATTCCTCTGAGTGCCTCTGCTGCATTTTCCTTTTCCCCATATGTTTTGTACAACGATTCTATTTCCAAAATAATACGGCTCATAATATCCCTCCCTTTCGTGATAAGAATATTATAAGCCGTATCGTGGATGAAAAACACTTACACTTTTTGTAAGAAAACTCCATCCTCTTTATGGTCTGCTATTCACAGTAAATTTTTATGAAAGCTCCAGTTTTCCGGTATATAACTGGTAATACGTTCCTTTCATTTTGATCAGATCCGCATGATCTCCACGCTCGATGATCTTTCCGTGTTCCAGAACAATAATCGCATCACTGTTGCGGATCGTAGAAAGTCTGTGCGCGATAACAAATACTGTACGTCCCTTCATCAGGTTATCCATACCCTTCTGCACAATACTCTCCGTACGGGTATCAATGCTGGAAGTTGCTTCATCCAGAATCAGTACCGGCGGATTTGCAACTGCTGCTCTCGCAATGGAAAGAAGCTGTCTCTGTCCCTGTGAAAGCTCTTCTCCATCACCGCTTAACATAGTATCGTATCCCTTCGGAAGCATTTTGATAAACTGATCTGCATGAGCCAGTTTTGCAGCCTCATATACTTCCTCATCAGTAGCATCCAGTTTTCCATAACGGATATTATCCATAATGGTTCCTGTAAACAAATGGGTATCCTGCAGTACAATTCCGAGGGAACGTCTCAGATCATCCTTTTTAATCTTTGTAATATTGATTCCGTCATACCGGATCTTTCCTTCCTGAATATCGTAAAAGCGATTGATCAGGTTCGTGATGGTTGTTTTTCCTGCTCCGGTAGAACCGACAAATGCCAGCTTCTGTCCCGGTTTTGCAAACAGACTGATATCTTTTAAGATCACTTTATCTTCGTTGTATCCAAATGTCACATCTTCAAAACGCACATCTCCGGTCAGTTCTGTATAAGACACACTTCCGTCAGCCGAATGTGGATGCTTCCAGGCCCACATTCCTGTTCTTTCTTTGCATTCGATAATATTGCCGTTCTCGTCTTTTTTCGCATTGACCAGTGTTACGTATCCCTCGTCTTTTTCCGATTCTTCATCGATCAGAGCAAAAATACGCTCTGCTCCGGCAAGTGCCATAACAATGGAGTTAAACTGCTGCGCCACCTGCATAAACGGCTGTGTAAAGCTCTTTGTAAACTGCAGATAAGATGCCATAACTCCCAGAGTGATCCCTCCGATTCCCATAATAGAAAGGAATCCTCCAAGTACAGAGACCAGTACAAACTGCAGGTTTCCGATGTTTCCGATTACCGGTCCCATCATATTTGCAAAGGTATTTGCCTGTGCAGCACTTTCAAAGAGCGCCTCGTTGAGTTTGTCAAATTCTTCTTCTGACTTTCTTTCGTGGTTGAACACTTTTACTACGCGCTGTCCGTTCATTCTCTCTTCCACAAATCCAGTCACATCTGCCAGAGATTTCTGCTGACGAACAAAATATTTTCCACTGTTTCCACCGATCTTTTTTGTTACGAAGATCATAAGACCAATGATCAGAACTGCTAAAATTGTAAGCAGCGGACTTAAGATCAGCATTGAAATAAAGGTTACGATAATCGTAAAAAAGGACATCAGTGCCTGTGGGATCGACTGACTGATCATCTGTCTGAGCGTATCTGTATCATTCGTGTAAAGACTCATGATAGAACCATTCGTATTCTGGTCAAAATAACGGATTGGAAGAGTCTGCATGTGTTGAAACATATCATCCCTTACTTTTTTAAGGACACCCTGACCAATGTAGACCATCAGGCGTGTATAAGTAAACGTAGCAATGACTCCCATCAGGAAAATGCTTCCAAGCACCGCAAGTGCCCGATATAGTTCTGCAAAATTCGGATCTTTCTGTCCGATCAGAGGACTGATAAAATCATCGATTAAAAACTTGAGGGACAATGATACCGAAATTGATGCGATCGAACTTAACAAAATACAGATAAATACGATCACAAACCGAACCTTGTACGTTCCTGTCACATATTTTAAAAGCCGCTTTGCGGTCTGTAAATTTTCTTTTGAAACCTTTGGTTTTCTATTCATCGTCCTCACCTCCCTTTATCTGAGATTCATATACTTCTCTGTAGATTTCATTTGTCGCAAGCAATTCTTCGGATGTGCCGACTCCCATGATCTTTCCTTCATCCAGTACAATGATCTGGTCTGCATTTTCTATAGAAGAAACTCGCTGCGCAATGATGATCTTTGTAGTATCCGGAATCTCTTCCCGGAATGCTTTTCGAATCAGCGCATCTGTCTTTGTATCTACCGCACTTGTGGAGTCATCCAGAATCAGGATCTTCGGTTTTTTCAGAAGTGCCCGTGCAATACACAGACGCTGCTTCTGTCCGCCGGAAACATTGTTTCCGCCCTGTACGATCATCGTATGATAACCTGCCGGAAATTCTTTTATGAAGCCATCTGCCTGTGCAAGTTTGCAGACTCTCTGAACCTCTTCCTCACTGGCATGTTCATTTCCCCAACGGATATTATCGTAGATCGTTCCTGTAAAGAGAACGTTTTTTTGCAATACCATAGATACCTGATCGCGCAGTGCCTCCAGATTATACTCTCTGACATCCAGTCCGCCGACTTTTACAGTTCCTTTTGTCACGTCATAAAGTCTCGGGATCAGCTGTACCAATGTTGATTTCGCACTTCCGGTTCCTCCGATGATCCCGATCGTCTGTCCGGATTTAATATGAAGATTGACATCTTTTAACGAAAGATTTCCGCCTTCTCCCGCATAACTGAAATCTACATGCTCAAACCGGATCTCTCCGTCTGCCACTTCTGTAACCGCATTCTTTTTGTCCTGCATCTCCGGAACTTCCGCCAGAACTTCCGTAATACGGTCTGTAGACGCTTCTGCGATCATGATCATAACAAATACGAATGTAACCATCATCAGAGCCATCATGATCTGGAACGCATACACGATCACACTGGTCATTTCTCCGATTTCCATCGCACCGAATACAATTTCTCTTCCTCCGATCGCTACCATCAGAAGCATCGCCGTATAGATCGTAAACTGCATAACCGGTGAGTTCCATGCCACGATCTTTTCTGCTTTTGTAAATAATGTATAGACATATTTTGAAATTCCATGGAATTTTTCAATTTCGTGATCTTCCCGTACAAAGGCTTTTACCACGCGGGATGCATTGACATTTTCCTGTACGGAATTATTCAGAATATCATACTCATCAAATACTTTAATAAAATGCGGATGCGCTTTCTTTGCAATAAAGATCAGTGTTCCTCCAAGCAGCGGTATGATGATCAGGAACAGTAAAGCAATTTTCTTATTGAGCAAAAGTGTCATGATCCAGGATAAAACAATCATGATCGGAGCTCTCGCCAGCAGACGAATGCTCATCATATACGCCATCTGTACGTTAGTAATATCTGTTGTCATACGTGTTACAAGACCGGATGTGGAAAACCGGTCAATATTTTTAAATGAAAATTCCTGAACTTTATAAAAAATATCATGTCTCAGGTTTTTGGCATATCCTGCACCTGCTATTGCTGCCATTTTTCCTGCTATAATACCGAAATACAGAGCCAGCATTGCCATAATGACCAGAATCAATCCCCGCCGTACGATATAGCTCAAATTTCCCTGCATGATTCCAACATCAATGATCTTCGCCATCTCCATCGGAATCAGAACTTCCATTAAAACTTCCAGGATTACGAAAAATGGAGCCAACACAGACTGCTTTTTGTATTCCCGGACTGATTTTAAAAGTGTTTTATTCATCGTTCTCGTCTTCCTCCTTATTTTCTGTTTTGTTTTCTGCAAGATTTTGAATCATCTGCACAAGCACCTTTCTGCAAATCTTTACATCTTCCTGATCTATCCCTTGTATCAGCCGCTTTTCCGTATCTCTGATGTGCTCCAGAATCTCAGGTCTGAGTGCTTCTGCTTTTGGGGTCGGTACAATACGTTTTAATCTGGCATCCTTTTTCGAACTTTCCCGGGAAATAAATCCATTTTTTTCCATGAGCTGCAAAATCCCTGTGGCTGTGGACTTCCGGATTCGAAACTCTTCTTCTATATCTTTCTGATATACTTCCCTGTGCATCGTTTCCAAAAGAATATGCTTTAACACATGCTTCTGCATGGTGGTCAGGCCATCATCTCCCACTGCTTCAGACGCATTTCTGCGCTTCATCTGATTGGAAAGAATGTGAATCAGCCTGCCGGTATTGATGTACCTTTCCTTATCTTCTATATCCTGCATAATTCCATCCCTCTCTCTTTATATAGTTAGTTCCCTAACTTTCAACCATTATACGGAGGATATTTTTTATTGTCAAGAAGTTTTTTCAGATTATTGAAATCATAAAACTTATTTTGCCACGTCTGAATATTGCCTGATGGCAGCAGGCAGCCCGGTACGGAAAATAACAGAAATATAATCGATCGTCTGCTGCCTGTCATACTTTTCTTTGTTCACGATCCATTCCAGTAATGTCTCCGCAATTGCCTCTGTATAAAAGAATCTTTTTAAGTCCTTTGTAACCTTACCAACATCAATGTGGCAGAGCGTATCCGTGAACTCTCAACCATTAAGGTTCTCGGATTCTACGACAAAGAAGTAACACTCTATATTTACCGGGAAACAATACTCCTTTCCCTGCTCGGTATTTTAGCAGGATTTGGAGTCGGTGATCTGCTTTACCAGTACATACTGGCAGTTGTTCCACCGGATGAAGTGATGTTTAACCCCGTTCTTTGTGCAAAAGCATTTGTGATTCCTGCCATTTTGATTGCAGTCATTACATTTATTCTAGGATACATAATGAATCGAAAACTCAAATACTTAGATATGCTCAGCGCATTAAAATCTGTAGAATAGCAAAAAATTTAAAAGTCAAGGGACTGACACAATGCAGCTCCTTGACTTATTTCATCTGTACTTGCTATCTTTCTCTTAATTTCCACATTCAATACTGATTGCATTGAATTTTTCCAAAATATCTTCTACTTTCAATTCCTGTTTTTCTTTTGCTGACAGATCCATCACTGCTTCCCCCTGATGCATCATCAACAGTCTGTTTCCATATTCTACTGCATAGCGGAGATTATGTGTCACCATGATCGTTGTCAGGTTTTTCTGCTTCACGATCTTATCTGTCAGTTCCATGATCAGATCTGCCGTCTTTGGATCCAGCGCCGCTGTGTGCTCATCCAGGATCAGAAAATCGATCGGAGTCATGGTTGACATCAGAAGCGCCATCGCCTGACGCTGTCCACCGGAGAGAGAACCGACTTTCACGTTCAGCTTATTTTCCAGTCCCAGGTTCAACTGGCTTAACAACTCCTGATAATAAGACTTTCTGTTTTTATTGATGCCTTTTCCCAATCCGTAAAAATTACCTTTATTATCGGCAAGAGACATGTTTTCCAGAATCGTCATCGATGGGCAGGTACCAAGCGCCGGATTCTGATACACTCTTCCGATCTTCCGGTTTCTTTTATACTCTTTCATGTGGGAAATATCTTCTCCCTGCATCAGAATCTGTCCTGCTTCTACCGGAATGCTTCCGCACAGGATATTGAGCATGGAAGTCTTTCCGGAACCGTTGCTTCCTACCACAGAAACAAAATCTCCCTGTTCTACTGTCAGATTAAAATCTTCAAACAGACACATTTCATTGACTGTTCCAG
>OGYS01001254.1_pt1 | contig 15259 bp, 17 predicted proteins | sample 1576611 | NCBI WGS metagenome assembly OGYS01 (sample SAMEA3541571, study PRJEB24748) | human gut metagenome | biome: human gut; feature: human-associated habitat; material: faeces | place: China | collected 2012
TGGCCGGGCGGCTGTGGCCTGCGCTGTCCTTGTCGAAAAGCAGCCACGTCAGCGCATCATAAACGCTGGTTTTGCCTGCGGCATTGGCACCGAACAGGCTATTCACGCCCTCGTGAAAGTCGAGGTGCAGCTTGGGAAAGCACTTGAAGTGCACCAAGTCCAAAGATTTCAGTTCAATTTTCATTGACTTCCCGCCTCCTTGCGGGTATTATGTAAGTGTAATGTTTTACTTTGCCGCTGTTGGAATTGCCGTTCCTCAGCGGTGTTTTTCTGTTTTCACACCGATTTTGCGTGCTTGCGGCTGCAAAACCGGCTTGATTTCGCATTTTGCTGCATCTGACACGCGAGCATCCGATGCCATCTGCGACAGAATATCGGATTCTTTCTTCTTCGCCCACATTCAGTTTCCCTCATAGTAGTGCTTGACAGCGCTGCGCACGCTGATAAGCATAACGCCCAACAGCAGTGCTGCCAGAACTGTATAACCGCCCATCGGCAGCTTGTCCATTTCAGCGTAGCCGCTGGCAGACAGCAGACCGAGGAACGACAGGCCGGCAATAATTCCGTTAATGCGATTCATGGTGTCACTTCCTCTCGAAACCCTGCCGACTGCGTTACCCACAGGTAAAACGTCAGCGTAGGGATAAAGAACGCGCGGTTATGTGCATTTTTCTTGAGCCATCCCAATCCGAATGGACAGGAACCGTGCTCCAGACAGGCTCTCAGGCTCTCTCCTGCCATGCCGAGGAACGCGGCGCACTCCTCAATCGGAATCTTCTGCGGGTACTTCTCGCAAAGCTGCTCCAGCTCGACCAGCTTTGTGGTGATTGTTGTAGGTACGGTCATAAATGGTCACCTCCCTGCTTATGTGATAAGATTGGTCACTGTCCGTGCAATGCAGATCAATCCTGCCGAACTAATGGTCAGTATCGCACCGATTTTGTCCAACTGTTCACGGAACAGCTTATACTTGAGCAAGTATACCTGCCCCAGAATCAACAGCGCCCAGCCAGCGACTTCGGAAGGAATATAGTTCATTGGAACCACCTTACTCTCTTTATCTTCGTTGCCCCTCCTCGACCTGTGTGATATACTGGAAGCCGAAAGGAGGGATACTAATGGATTTTCAGTCAAGTGTTGATTTGCACAATCGTGTCTATGAGCATCTAACCAATCAACTGGGCGATATTTCGGCTGCTGATCTTTCCGATCCACACATGGCAGATTGGAAATACAAAAAGATCAAGGAGCAAATCAAACAGTTTGAAGATGGGTTAGACAACGACCACGAAATCGCTATCTGCCTGGCATCGTTTGGTACGGCTATAAAAATGGCAGTCCATGATATTGGTTTTCAGAATCCGGACATGCTCTATTTTTACGGCAAGGTCAACGATCAGGAAGCGCAGCTCATTCAGCACATGTCACAGCTGAATTTTCTTCTTTTGGCCGTGCCGAAGCCCAATCCGGCTGCGCCGCCGCGCCGTATCGGATTTACCTCTGATCGGGATTAGGTACTGCCCATAGCTGCCGTGCATCTCTTCCCTGCGCTTTGGCGGTTTCATACTCATCGCGCATCAGCAAAAATACAGCCGCCTGAATTTCTGGCAACCGTTGAAGTAACGATTCGATGGCTGCCAGTTTTTCTTTGATTTCTTTCAGATCGTTCATCTTCTCACCTCGCTTTCTTGTGCCCTCGGTGTGCCCTTCACGCGCTCTCGTTGTCATTCTCCACGCCGAATGCCCCGTTGGTAATTTCATCGTCCGTGGCAAACAGGTAAGTGAACGGCTTCTTGAAATAGTGGCACAGTAGCTTGCATTCTTTCGGCGTAAACCGTCCGCTTTTCATTTTGGATTCATAGGCATTTCTGCTGATACCTAAGATGTTACCCATATCATCAGATGTCAGACCGTGAAACGCTTTCATGCCCATCAAATTCGGATACATATTTGCACCTCCCTTCTCAATTGTTGGCGTTTCGCCAACCTGTGAGTATAGTTTATCAGCAATACGCCAACTTGTCAAGGCATTTTTCGAAAAATGTTGACAGAACGCCAACTCGGTGATATGCTGTATTCATAGGAGGTGAGCGCATGGAATTCTACGAAGAACTGAAAGCTGCTCGCATTAAGGCAGGCTTAACCCAGCAACAAATAGCCGATGAAATAGGCATTACAAAGAGTACCTATTGCGGGTACGAAACTGCAAAGCGAAACCCTGACCCGCAGAGAATTAAACAGCTTGCAAAGGTTCTTCATATCTCTGCCGATACTTTGTTAGATACCGGCATAGGCAAAGAAAAATCCCCTGCTCCGGCCGAAGCCGAAACAGAGGAAGTATCACTTGAAGAAACAGACAGATTATTAGTCGCCCTCGGGCTGATTAAGGAGGGCGAGCAGCTTTCCGACGATGACCTCGCGTTTGTTGGCCATATCGTTGGTCTGCTGGACGCATGGTTTAGAAAGCGCAAGTAACGCGTTATAGGCAAGGCGGGGATTACCGCACGAATTGATTAACTGGTTGAACTTTTCATTGTTGGTCATGTGTACTTCCGCCTTCCTGCTTTCTATGCCACAAGAAATAATCGAACACTTGTTCGTATTTTTATTATAACTCTATATTGCACTTTCTTCAATATGTAGCATTTACCAAAATCCAATAAGTCCAATAAAACGGACTGTACAAAAAGAGGGTATATTTTATGTTCTGTAATAACTGCGGAGCACAGATTGCGGATGATTCTCAATTCTGTCCTTCTTGCGGCCAAAAGGTCACTCCGGCAAACACGCCGACGCAGAAGCCTACCGCTGCACCAGCTTCACCGTCAGTTCCATCTCAGCCGCCTGCCAAGAAAAAGAGACGCGGATGCGGCTGTGTCGCTGCCTTGTTCCTGATTGCATTCGTTTTTGCAATCGTTTATTCATTTGCAGTTGGCATTCCATCCGTAAGCGTCGAGATGACATCTGATGACTGGATTGCTTTCGATGACCAGACTTGGAGTGATTATACTCAGCTTCTGCAAAATCACAACAATTTTATGACCGCACTCACCAACTACTCTAATGGTCAGATGGATGCTGTAACCTTTTATAGCGTCTGCCAGGAGAGTGAAGGCGTGTTCCAACATAATTCTACCTGCTACAACTACGGCAAGAATCAGGATCAGAAAGATTATCTTTCTCCGTTCAAAACCGTTTGCCTAGCTGATCAACAGGCCGCAAAGAGCTTACAGAAATATCTTGATTCGCATGAGACCGGCGATTTAGCCGACGCGAAAGATCAGATTGCACGAGCCAAGGAAGCATTAACCACGATTGCTACCAATCGAGGTACCCTGCTTGCAAGCAAAACAGACCTTACAGAAGAGCAGATTCAGCAGCGTGTTAACGAAAGCACGGCTGCCTTAGAATAAAATAAAAAATCCCGCCCACCGGCGGCAACCGGCGAGCGGGATGGGGTACTGATAAACATTAGAACCGTTCAATCAGTACCCCTATTTTATCACACCTTCACGCGATAAGAAAGGGGTTATTTTTATGCCGAGAAAAAAACCTACACGCAAGGACAACCGCTACGAATACAAGATCACGCTCGGCCGCGACATTCACGGCAAGCCGCTGCGCAAATCCTTTTACAGCACGGTCAGCCTTGCCGATGCGAAAAAGAAAGCCGAGGAATTCCGTATGGCCTCCGAGGTATCCGCACGGACCGGCGAAGCATTCGTCCGGAAAAGCTACAACTTTTCCCAGTGGGCGCGCAAGTGGCTCAAGACCTACAAGCAGCCGTTTGTCAGCCCCAATACGCTCCAGACCTATGAGGAGATCGTGCGGCTGTATCTGGAGCCGTACTTCGGCAGTGTCGATCTGACCGATGTGCGGCCGGTCGATGTACAGACGTTCGCCGCCATGCACAAGGGTCTGTCCGCATCGCATCTGAAGAAGATCCGTCTGTGCCTGGTGGACATCTTTGAAACGGCCATCGAGGACGACCTGTGCTACAAGAATCCGGCAAAGCGCGTGCAGTTCAGCAGCTCGGCGCACAAGCGCGTCAAGCGTGTGCTGACCGAAAAGCAGATCGCCATTGTGCGCGAGGAAGCACTCGAAGCGTTTCCCGCTGCTGCGCTCCTGCTCGATACCGGTATGCGCCGCGGCGAGCTACTGGGAACCATGTGGACGGACTTCGTACTCGAGCCGGGTAACGGCTCACTGCATATTCAGCGCACTGTCGTTTCCGAGGTCGGCGTGCTCAAGCTGGCCGCGCCGAAGAAGAACAGCTTCCGCACCATTCCGATCTCGGACGAGTGTATCGCCCTGGTGCAGTCGCTGCCGCACGACAGTCTGTACCTTTTTCCCTCGCAGACCGGTGGCCTGCAGGATACCGACCACTTTTCTCAGCGGCTCAAGAAGTTTATGACCGGCGTGCACGAGCGTCACCCGGACATTCCGGTGCTCACCTCGCACGAGATGCGCCATACCTACGGCACCAGCCTGCGCCGGAACGGCGTGGACATCTACACGATCCAGAAGATCCTCGGCCACAAGGACATTCAGGTCACCGCCGAGATCTACGTCCACAACGAGCTGGAGGAACTCCGTGCAGCCGTATTCCGCAAAAAGACAGACGACGACCGTAAGGAAACCCTGTCGTAAACGCTCCCCCGTGTCGTCAGAATGTCGTCAGAAAAATCTAAGTGCATAAAAAAATACCACCGAACAGTAGTTTCGGTGGTATTTTGCTGTTTTAGCGCTTGGAGAACTGCGGTGCACGACGTGCAGCCTTCAGACCGTATTTCTTAAGGCAACACCGCACAATTAAAGCTGCTCGCGGATCAGTGCACCCATCTCGGAGGTGGACAGTACCTTCTCACCCTTTGCGGCGATGTCCGCGGTGCGGTGACCTGCGTTGAGGACATTCTCAACAGCGGTTTCGATGGCGTCTGCCTCGTCCTTGAGGCCGAACGAGTAGCGCAGCATCATCGCGCACGACAGGATGGTCGCGATCGGGTTCGCAATGCCCTTGCCCGCGATGTCCGGCGCGGAGCCGTGGATAGGCTCGTACATACCCTTGCCGCTCTCGTTCATGGAGGCGGACGGCAGCATACCGATGGAGCCGGTGATCATGGAAGCCTCATCGGACAGAATATCGCCGAACAGGTTGCCGGTTACGATAACATCGAACTGACCCGGATTGCGGACAAGCTGCATCGCGCAGTTGTCAACGTACATATCCGTGTACTCGACCTCCGGGTACTCGTCCTTGATGCGGTGCATGGTTTCGCGCCATACGCGGCTGGTTTCGAGCACGTTTGCCTTGTCTACCGAGCAGACCTTCTTATTGCGCTTCATCGCCATCTCAAAAGCACGGCGGCCGATGCGCTCTACTTCATAAACCGAGTAGTTCATGTCGTCCGCGCCGGTCTCGCCCCAGCCCTTGTCGCTCTCGCGGCGATAGTGCTTGCCGAAGTAAACGTCGCCGGTCAGCTCACGGCAAACGAGAATGTCGAAGCCGTCACCAATAATCTCAGGCTTGATCGGGCACGCATCCGCAAGTGCCTTGTGCATCTGCGCCGGGCGCAGGTTGACGAACAGGCCCAGTGCGGCGCGCAGACCGAGCAGCGCCTTCTCCGGACGCTTGGCACTCGGCACATCGTCCCACTTCGGGCCGCCGACTGCACCGAGCAGAACGGAATCCGCGTTCTTGCAGATCTCGATGGTCTCATCGGTCAGCGGGATGCCGTTCTTGTCGATCGAGCAGCCACCCGCGAGGACCTCCTGAAAACCAAACTTGTGGCCGAACTTCTCGCCGACCTTATCGAGCACGAGCATAGCCTCGGATACGATTTCCGGACCGATGCCATCGCCCTTGACAACAGCAATATTGTATTCCATGGGATTATGCCTCTCTCTCCTTGAGCGACTTGAGCAGGCCGCCTGCCTTGATGATGTTCTGGATAAACGGTGGGAATGCAGCTGCCTGCCAGCTCTCGCCCTTGGTAACGTCGGTGATCACGCCGGTGTCGAAGTTTACCTCTACCTCGTCGCCCGCGTCGATGCCGTTCGCCGCTGCCTCGCACTCGAGGATGGGCAGGCCGATGTTGATGGCGTTGCGGTAGAAGATACGCGCGAACGAGGACGCGATCACGCAGGAAACGCCGTTCTCGCGGAGAACAAGTGGCGCGTGCTCACGGGAAGAACCGCAGCCGAAGTTGCGGGTCGCAACAACGATATCGCCCGGGTGCATATTCTTGACGAAATCCGCGTCGATGTCCTCCATTGCGTGGGTGGACAGCTCCTTCGGGTCTGCGATATTCAGATAACGTGCGGGGATGATAACATCGGTATCGACATTATCGCCGTACTTGAAAACCTTGCCTTTTGCGTTCATGGTATGTGTTTCCTCCCTTACTTCAGGTCGTCCGGTGCACAGATATAGCCTGCTACCGCACTTGCGGCAGCGACGGCCGGGCTTGCCAGATAAATTTCCGAGGTGATATGACCCATACGGCCTACAAAGTTGCGGTTGGTGGTGGAAACCGCCTTCTCACCGTGCGCCAGGATACCCATATGACCGCCGAGGCACGGGCCGCAGGTCGGTGTGGAAACGATAGCGCCAGCCTGAATGAAGATCTTGGTCAGACCCTCCTCGATGCACTGCAGGTAAACTTCCTGTGTTGCGGGGATGATGATGGTGCGCACATTCGGATTTACCTTGCGGCCCTTGAGAATTTCGGCTGCAACGCGCATATCGTCGATGCGGCCGTTGGTGCATGAACCGATGACCGACTGCTGAACCTCAATATGACCGAGGTCGTCAATGGTCTTGGTGTTCTCCGGCAGATGCGGGCACGCAATGGTCGGACGAAGTGCAGACAGGTCGATTTCGATGGTCTGCTCGTACTCGGCGTCAGCGTCGGCCTCGAATGCGGTAACCTCGCGGTTTACGCGGCTCTTGATGTAGTCCATCGTCTTGTCGTCTACCGGGAAGATGCCGTTCTTCGCACCGGCCTCGATCGCCATGTTGCAGATGGTGAAGCGGTCGTCCATGGACAGCGCGTGTGCGCCCTCGCCAACGAACTCCATCGACTTGTACAGAGCGCCGTCCACGCCGATCTTGCCGATGATGTGCAGGATGACGTCCTTGCCGGATACCCACGGGTTCAGCTTGCCGGTGAGCACAAACTTGATTGCGCTCGGCACCTTGAACCACGCCTTGCCGGTCGCCATGCCTGCGGCGAGATCGGTAGAACCGACGCCGGTCGAGAATGCGCCCAGTGCACCGTAGGTGCAGGTGTGGCTGTCCGCGCCGATGATAAGCTCACCGGGAGCGGTCAGACCTTTTTCCGGCAGCAGCGCGTGCTCGATACCCATTGCGCCAACGTCGAAGAAGTTGACGATGTTGTACTTCTTGGAGAACTCGCGGCATTCGAGGCACTGCTCTGCGGACTTAATATCCTTGTTCGGTGCAAAGTGGTCCATTACGAGCGCGATCTTGGTGTTGTCGAACACCTTATCGAAGCCCGCCTTCTCCATCTCTCGGATGGCAACCGGACCGGTGATATCGTTTGCCAGCGTGAGATCTACGTTTGCCTCGATCAGCTGACCTGCCGTTACGCTTTCCAGACCCGCATGCTTTGCGAGGATCTTCTGCGTCATTGTCATACCCATAACAGCGTTCCTCCTGCTGAATTAGTCGTTAAAATACTTGTTAATGCCGTTGATGTACGCCTTGATGGACGCTTCCATAACGTCAACCGATACGCCGCGGCCGGTAACAACCTCGTTGCTGCCGTCTACGCGGATCTTGACGATAGCCTCGCTCTGTGCATCCTCGCCGTCGGTCAGTGCGCGCAGCGAGTAATCTTCCAGTTCGATGCTCTTGCCGATGATCTTGTCGATCGCATGGAACGATGCGTTGATCGGGCCGTCGGAAGCGGCAGCGCGCTCGAACATCTCGTCGCCCTTCTTGACACGGATAACAGCGGTAGAGGTAATGGTGTTGCCAGAGTTGATGACAAAGCGGTCGAGCGTGTAGCGCTCCTCACCGGAAACCGGAACAGCACCGATCAGACCCTCGAGGTCGCGGTCCTTGATGACCTTCTTTTTGTCGGCCAGAACCTTGAACTTCTCGAATGCCTTTTCGAGCTTCTCATGGTCGAGCGTGTAACCCAGCTCATGCAGACGCTCCTCGAAGGCGTGACGGCCGGAGTGCTTGCCAAGCACAATCGCGTTCTTCGGGATACCGACGGATTCCGGAGTCATGATCTCGTAGGTTTCCTTGTTGGCCATTACGCCGTGCTGGTGGATGCCCGCCTCGTGTGCGAACGCATTTGCACCGATGATCGGCTTGGTCGGTGCAACAGCAACGCCGGTAATGGTCTGGATCATGCGGCTTGCGCGGTAGATCTGGGTGGTCTCGATGTTGCAGCCGATACCGAAGTGATCGGCACGGGTCTTGAGCGCCATAACGCACTCCTCCATGGAGGCGTTGCCGGCACGCTCGCCGATGCCATTGATGGTGCACTCGATCTGGTCAATACCGGCTTCAACGCCTGCCAGAGAGTTTGCAACTGCCATGCCGAGGTCGTTGTGCATGTGGCAGGACAGGATTACGTTCTCGATACCCTCGGTGTGCTCACGCAGGTACTTGATGCGGGATGCGTACTCCTGCGGGATCATGTAGCCGACGGTATCCGGAATGTTGATGGTAGTAGCACCGGCCTTGATGGCGGTTTCAACGACGCGGCACAGGAAGTCGAGGTCGGAGCGGGTTGCGTCCTCGGCGGAGAACTCGATGTCCGAACAGAACTTCTTGGCGAACGCAACGTTGTGCGCTACGGATTCCAGCACCTCATCCGGCGTCATCTTCAGCTTGTACTCCATGTGTACCGGGCTGGTTGCCAGGAAGGTGTGAATGCGGGCAGACTCTGCACGGCGGATGGAGTTCCATGCCGCCTCGATGTCCTGCTCACGGCAGCGTGCCAGCGAGCAGATGGTAGCGCCGCGCACGGTATCAGCGATTGCTGCGATGGCAGCAGCATCGCCGGGAGAAGCAGCCGCAAAGCCTGCTTCAATGATATCAACCTTGAGGGCTTCGAGCTGCTTTGCAACCTCGATCTTCTCATTCAGGTTCATGCTGCAGCCGGGAGACTGCTCACCGTCACGCAGCGTCGTATCAAAAATCTTAACTGTTCTTCCCATGGTATCTTGTCCTCTCCTATTCAGAATTTTACCGGGTTTACAGGGACAAAAAAAGCTCCGTCCCTTAATCCAATCATTAAGAGACGAAGCGAAAGCTCCGCGGTACCACTCTTGTTGCCGCAGTATGGTGCGACCCCTCTATGCACATCTGACAATGCGCTCCCCTGTAACGGTGGGTATCCGTTCCCTCCTACCGGTCCGAAGGACTTTCAGCGGACAGCTCCCGGGCGAGTTTCACTGCTTCCTGACGCTGCCTTACACCAACCGGCAGCTCTCTGCGGACAGGGGTGACAATTACTTTACCCGTTCATCACCTTTATCAATATGTTTTTATATTAGACCTCTGAGCCGCTGTTGTCAAGACTTTTTTTAAGGCAGCGCCGGGCATACTGCACCGCAAACAGATTTGACAAACCTTCTCCAATATAGTAAAATAACACTGTATACAGGAAAACGCTGTTTTCCTGAGCACATCTGTTAAAAGCTGTGAAGAGAAGAGTACGCAGTGAAGTACGTCAAAGCGAGTTCCGGGCGGTGAAAGCGGAACGCGGAGGGCACTGCCGAACATGGTCTTGGAGCTTCGCACTGAGCTTACTTTGTAATAGTATGCAAGGCTGCGGCGGCAAAGTCCTGCCGTTATCGAGGACGATGGGTAGCATCCTACCCGCTGAGGCGCCTTTCCGCGAGGAAGGCGTAAAGCAAGGTGGTAACACGGAAGGTTTGTCCTCCGTCCTTGCAGTGGCAAAATACAGGCCATTGCAGGAACGGAGGATTTTTTGTTCCCTGTTTCCTGCTGTCACGCATAAAACATATTTATATATGTAAGGAGAGAATACACGAATGGACAAGAAACCCTATTATATCTCAACGGCGATTGCCTATACCTCGGCGAAGCCGCACATCGGCAACACCTACGAGATCGTGCTGGCCGACGCTATCGCACGCTACAAGCGCATGACCGGTTACGACGTTTATTTCCAGACCGGCACGGACGAGCATGGTCAGAAGATTCAGGAGAAGGCCGAGGCAGCCGGCATCACGCCGCAGCAGCACGTTGACAAGATTGCCGGTGAGGTTAAGACCATCTGGGATCTGATGAACACCACCTATGACAAGTTCATCCGCACCACCGACCCGATGCACGAGAAAAAGGTGCAGAAGATCTTCAAAAAGCTGTATGATCAGGGCGATATTTACAAGGGCGCGTACAAGGGCAAATACTGCAAGCCGTGTGAGTCCTTCTGGACCGAGAGCCAGCTGAAGGACGGCTGCTGCCCGGACTGCGGCCGCCCGTGCGTAGACGCCGAGGAGGAAGCATACTTCTTCCGCATGAGCAAGTACGCCGACCGCCTGATGAAGCACATCGAGGAGCACCCCGAGTTCATCCAGCCGGAGAGCCGTAAGAACGAGATGGTAAACAACTTCCTCAAGCCGGGTCTGCAGGACCTGTGCGTTTCCCGCACCTCGTTCAGCTGGGGCATTCCGGTAGACTTTGACCCGGGCCATGTTGTTTATGTTTGGCTGGATGCACTTACCAACTATATCACCTTCTGCGGCTACGATCCGGACGGCAACCACGATGAGCACTACAAGAAGTTCTGGCCGGCTGATGTGCACCTGATCGGCAAGGATATCATCCGCTTCCACACCATCTACTGGCCGATCTTCCTGATGGCGCTCGGCGAGCCGCTGCCGAAGCAGGTATTCGGTCATCCGTGGCTGCTGGTCGGCGACGGCAAGATGTCCAAGTCGCTCGGCAACGTTATCTATGCGGACGATCTGGTTCGCCTGTTCGGTGTGGATGCCATCCGCTACTACGTTCTGCACGAGATGCCGTTCGCAAATGACGGTGTGCTCTCCTACGAGCTGATCTGCGAGCGCATTAACTCTGATCTGGCAAATGTGCTCGGCAATCTGGTCAACCGCACGATTGCCATGACCAAGAAGTATTTCGGCGGCATTGTTCCGGCGCCGACCGCACCGGAAGCACTTGATGACGAGCTGAAGGCAGTCGCACTCGGTCTGCCGGCGGCTGTTGAGAAGAAGATGGACACCCTGCACGTTGCAGATGCCATCGACGAGGTATTTGCACTGCTGCGTCGCTCCAACAAGTATATCGACGAGACCATGCCGTGGGCGCTCGCCAAGGACGAGAGCAAGCAGGCGCGTCTGGGCACGGTGCTGTACAACCTGCTCGAAGCGATCCGCTTTGCCGCTGTTGAGCTGAAGCCGTATCTGCCGGACACCGCCGACAAGATTTTCGCACAGCTGGGTGTTGAAAACAAGGGCGTTGAGAGCCTGACTTCGTTTGACGGCATGCAGCCGGGTCAGCCGGTCGGCGAAGCCTCCATCCTGTTCGAGCGCATCGACATTCCGAAGAAGCTCGCTGAGATCGAGGAGGAAAAGAAGGCTGCCGAGGCAGAGCAGAAGCCTGCAGTTGAGTTCCTGCCGGATATCCCGTTTGACGATTTCTGCAAGGTCGATATGACGGTCTGCAAGGTGCTCGCATGCGAGAACGTCAAGAAGAGCAATAAGCTGCTCAAGTTCCAGCTGGATGACGGCTCGGGCACGCCGCGTCAGATTCTGTCCGGTATTGCCAAGTATTACAAGCCGGAGGAGCTGGTCGGCAAGACGGTCGTTGCCGTTACCAACCTGCCGCCGCGCAAGATGATGGGTCAGGAGTCCAACGGCATGCTGCTCTCCGCCGAAAAGGACGAAAAGCTCAACCTGCTCATGCTGGACGACAGCATTCCGGCTGGCGCCAAGCTGTGCTAAAATAAACACACTTTACAACGGATTCCGCAGGGGGGTGCCCTCACCCCGCCGCACATAAACGGGAACACTCGGTTGCAACGGCGGGCTGAGGGCAGCCCGCCCTACGAATGGGTTAACAGATGTGTTATCCCATGTATAATTTCGCACACACTACAATCAACAATTTAGGAAGCGAAAATTATGACAAGAGGGCGAAATGCAATGTGGATCATTTATGCGTTGCTCTCTGCGGTATTTGCCGCACTGACAACGATTTTAGCCAAAATCGGCGTGGAAAACGTGGACAGCACGCTTGCTACTGCTATCCGAACCGCTGTGGTGCTCGTGATGGCATGGGGCATGGTCTTCCTGCTGGGAAAACAGGGCGGCGTAAGCGCAATCGGCGCCAAAAGCTGGGTATTTCTTACCCTGTCCGGACTGGCGACCGGTGGTTCGTGGCTGTTTTACTACAAGGCCCTGCAGATGGGCGAGGCCAGCCGTGTGGCTCCGATCGACAAGCTGAGCGTTGTTATCACGATGATTCTGGCGTTTGTTGTCCTGCACGAGACCGTGACGGTCAAGGGTGTGATCGGCGGCATTCTGATTGCGGCAGGCACGCTGTTTATGATTCTGTGATATATTTTAAGCAAAAGAGTTAAGGCAATACCGCATAATTGAACAAGAGTGATTTGCGAGTAAATTTTGCGTACTGACGAGGCACAGTTTTGCGGCAATACTTGATGTATTACCGTAAAACTTCGGCAGCGCGGACGGAACTCGCGCAAGGAACCTAAGCCAAAGTCAGGACACAAAATTTTCGCAAAGCACCGCGGCAGTGCGACCGGAGCCTGCACAAGGAGCCGCCGCTTTAATTGTGCGGTGTTGCCTTAAGAACAGAGTGGAGAGTGAAGAGTGGAGATTTATGTTCTCTGCACCCTCCACTCTTCACTCTGTTATTGAGGGTTTTACATGCACAAAAAATACTTCTTTTTTGATATTGACGGCACGCTTTCCACCGGTCTCACCACCATGATGCCGGAAAGCGCAGTAAAGGCACTGGCGCAGCTTCGTGCGAACGGCCACTTTACCGCCATTGCGACCGGACGGCTGCAGGCATCTGCAGCAGCCGTTGCCGCGCGCTACGGCTTCACGGACATTGTAGCGGACGGCGGCTGGAGCGTAACGCACAACGGCGAAATTGTCGAGATGGAGTCGCTGCCGGCGGCCGACTGCATTGCGCTGATCGAGCGGCTCGAGCAGGCCGGTATTCCGTGGGCGGTGTCGCCGGAGAATGAGAAACTATGCGTAACAACGGATAAAAATTATCTTCCGTATGCACCGGAGAACTACTTCCCTGTTCTGTGGGACCCGCATTTTGATTATCACAGGCTGGAGCATCTGTACAAGGTTTACTACGTCTGCACGCCTGATGAGGAGAATCATATTGACGCAGGCGGTCTGCCGCTTGTGCGGTACAATCCCCATGTGATTTTCGTTGAGCCGAAGGAAAAGCAGCGAGGTATTCGCTATTTTCAGCAGCTTTTATCCATTCCAGATGATGATATTGTGGTGTTTGGCGACGGCATGAACGACATCTGCATGTTCGGTCAGGGATGGTTATCGATTGCGATGGGCAATGCCCGCGCCGCGCTCAAGGAGAAGGCGGATTACATCACGACAGACGTAGATAAGGACGGACTTTGGAACGCCTGCAGGCATTTCGGCTGGATTTGAGGAAGGTTTACTATGCTTTTTGATACACATGCACACTATGACGATGAACGGTTCGACGAGGACCGCGATACGCTGCTGGCTTCCATGCCCGAGAACAATGTCGGCCTGATTCTCAATCCCGGCTGTGATGTGGAAAGCTCGCGCAAAGCGGTCAGCTACGCGAATAAATATCCATTTGTATATGCGGCGGTCGGTATTCACCCGGAAAACATCGAGGACGGCTGGGAGGCTGACCTGGAGACCATCCGCGCACTGGCACAGAATGAAAGCAAGATCCGCGCCATCGGTGAAATTGGTCTTGACTATTACTGGGAAAAAGACGAGCGTGCGCGTGCGCGGCAGCAGGTTGTATTTGCCCGCCAAATGGAGCTGGCGCGTGCACTGCACCTCCCTGTCATCGTGCATGACCGCGATGCGCACGCCGACAGCATGGAGATCACTCGTCGGTATCCGGATGTGATCGGCGTGTACCATTGCTATGCCGGTCACGTCGAAATGGCACGCGAACTGCTGAAACTCGGGTATTATCTGTCATTCACCGGTGTTATCACGTTCAAAAATGCTAAAAAAGCGAAGGAAGTCATTCGTGAAGTGCCGATTGAGCGATTGATGATCGAGACCGATTCGCCCTACATGGCACCCGAGCCGTTTCGCGGCCGCCGTAATTCCTCGCTGTATGTGCATCGCATGGCTGAGACTATCGCGGAAATCAAGGGCATGAGTGCCGCAGAGGTTGAACGGATTACAACCGAAAACGGCAGACAGCTGTTTGGTATTTCCGGGTAAGATAAAGCAAAACAGGGACAAGAGGTTTTATCTCTTGTCCCTGTTTTGTATGAACTATGTTGACGAAAAAGATGCACCAATCCAAAGCCCCATCTCATCAAGCCGCAAACCAGCGGAGCGTTTGCGGCTTGAAAAGGAGGAGCAGCGGAATGAGTGCGCTCTGACTTTTTTGATAAAAAAGTCGGAGCAAGCGATATAAAGCTTGCTCCGACGTGTAATAGCGAAACACTATAGATATCGGTCCAAACCTCAATTTGCAGAGAAAATCATTGGTCGCATCTATCTGCCCACCAGCAATTTATAGTTTCAATACGATTAGACAATCTCTCCTTGTATCGGTTTAGTGGAATATCGAGCAAATCTAATAAAATAATTCTATACATGAGTGAAAGCTTGTGTAGGTAAAGCACACTCTCATCACCATTCAAGAATTTTCTATTCTGCTTACTTTTAATGTGAGCAATTCGATTCCTACTATTTACTAATATTTGCACAAAACCTTCCAAGTCTTTTTGGTACTCACCCCGAAAAATTTCTTGCCCATAATGGCTTATTATATATTTAAGATCCAAACCTAATTGGGACTCCTCACGACTCTTCCTTTTTGGCAAAACAAATTCGCTCTTTTTGCTCTGAATAATCTCGCCCACACCAATAAAGGCTTCAATTAGGAAAGCACATTTCATGTCCACAGGCATTTCAACTCTGGAAAGGCAATATAAAGCCGTATTGTGAACAATATCTAATTCCTCTTGAATCAGACACCAATTTGAAAAAAGTGTTTCGG
>OGYS01001255.1_pt1 | contig 15255 bp, 16 predicted proteins | sample 1576611 | NCBI WGS metagenome assembly OGYS01 (sample SAMEA3541571, study PRJEB24748) | human gut metagenome | biome: human gut; feature: human-associated habitat; material: faeces | place: China | collected 2012
TCGCCCTTTTCACGGCGGAGCAGCCGGCCCAGCAGGAACTTTTTCAGCACGGCGGCAAACCCCGGGCCCGCCCCGGAGTACCTGAACCTGCTGAAAAGCGAGAGCTGGATAGAGGCCGAAGGATTCCGGGAAAGCCGGATGCATCCGGAGCGCCTGATGGCCAGGTTATTCGCAGGCGGAAAAGTTCCGGCGGATGTCCTTTTATTTCCCTAATTTTGGAACCGTAATTTTTAGACTATATATGCTAAAGAAGGAATTAAGAAAGATACTGTTATCGCTAAGTTTTGTGTTTGTAGCGGCTGTCTCGTGTGCCCAGTATGTGGTGACGGGAGGAAGTGGTAGCCCGATGAAAGCCACGCATCCGGAGAAGATCCGTCTGGACAATGGACGGGAGACGAATCTGATCCGCATAGAAAATGTGAAAAATATTACGGAGTATGAAAGCCGTATTGATGAGATGATAGAGAGAAAAGGAGAATGGTTATGGCGCTGAAAAAGAAACCGGTAACCGGAATGAAAGATATGATGCCGGCGGAGATGGAGATCCGCGATTATGTGATCGGACAGATCAAAGAGACATACCGCGCATTTGGGTTCTCATCCATTGAGACTCCATGTGTAGAGCACATTGAAAATCTCTGCAGCAAACAGGGCGGAGACAATGAAAAACTGATCTTCAAGATTTTAAAAAGAGGAGAAAAGCTGAAGATCGAAGAAGCAAAAGAAGAAAAAGATGTTGTGGACGGAGGACTTCGTTACGATCTGACAGTACCGCTGTCCAGATATTATGCAAACAATGCAAATGAACTGCCGTCTCCGTTTAAAGCACTTCAGATGGGAAATGTCTGGAGAGCGGACAGACCGCAGAGAGGACGATTCCGTCAGTTTATGCAGTGTGATATCGATATTCTGGGAGAGCCGGGGAATCTGGCAGAGATCGAGCTGATCCTGGCAACGACGACGCTGCTTGGAAAACTGGATTTTAAAAACTTTACGATCCGTATCAATGACAGAAGAATCTTAAAAGCAATGGCAGCATACAGCGGATTTGCAGAGAGTGATTATGAAAATGTATTCATTATCCTGGACAAGATGGACAAGATCGGTCTGGATGGTGTGGCAGCAGAATTAGAGGAAAACGGATATGCAAAAGAGTCTGTGGAAAAATATTTGCAGTTATTCAAAGAGATTACGAATGACGTGGAAGGCGTACGTTACTGTAAAGAAAAACTGGAAGGCTTTCTTGCGGATGACGCGGCGGCTTCGCTCGAGATGATCATTACAAGTGTGGAAAGTGCCAAGGAAGCGGATTTTTGCATGAAATTTGATCCGACACTGGTTCGGGGAATGTCTTACTATACAGGGACGATCTTTGAGATTTCTATGGACGAGTTCGGCGGTTCGGTAGGCGGCGGCGGACGTTATGATGAAATGATCGGAAAATTCACCGGACAGAATACACCGGCAGTCGGATTTTCCATTGGATTTGAACGGATTGTCATGCTGCTTCTGGAACGTGGATATCAGGTACCGACAGCCGCACAGAAGAAAGCATTTCTGATCGACAAGAAGATGCCGAAGGAAGGTATGCTCAAGATCTTAAATCTGGCAAAAGCAGAGCGCGCACTTGGAAAACAGGTGATGATCGTCAACATGAAGAAAAATAAAAAGTTCCAGAAAGAACAGCTGATGGAACAGGGATATACAGAGATTGTAGACTGCTATGCTGACAATGTGGAGCAGTTGTAGAGAAGAAGGGAGAAACAGAGAAATGGCAGAATCAATGCAGGGACTCAAAAGAACACACCGATGCGGGGAACTGACCAGTGCAAACATTGGAGAGAAAGTAACCGTCATGGGATGGGTACAGAAGAACAGAAATAAAGGCGGAATCGTATTTATGGATCTGCGTGACCGCTCCGGAATCCTTCAGATTGTATTTGAGGGAGAAGAGCAGGCAGAGCTGATGGAAAAAGCTGCAAAATTAAGAAGTGAGTTTGTAGTTGCGGTTGTAGGAGATGTGGAGAAGAGAAGCGGTGCAGTCAATGAAAACCTGGCAACAGGAGAGATTGAAGTGCGTGCTGAAGAACTTCGCATCCTCTCAGAATCCGAGGTACCGCCGTTCCAGGTGGAAGAAAACAGCAAGACAAAGGAAGAACTTCGTCTGAAATATCGTTATCTGGATTTAAGAAGACCGGATCTTCAGAGAAACCTGCGTATGAGAAGTCAGGTCACAACACTGGCACGTCAGTTTTTCGCAGAAGAAGGCTTCCTTGAGATCGAGACTCCGATCCTCGGAAAGACAACACCGGAAGGGGCAAGAGATTATCTGGTGCCTAGCCGTGTACATCCGGGAAGTTTTTACGGACTTCCACAGTCACCACAGCTTTACAAACAGCTTCTGATGTGTTCCGGATGTGACCGCTATATCCAGATCGCAAAATGTTTCCGTGACGAGGACCTTCGTGCAGACAGACAGCCGGAGTTTACCCAGATCGATATGGAGCTTTCCTTTGTAGATGTAGATGACGTGATCGAAGTCAACGAGCGTTTCCTTGCAAAACTGTTCAAGGAAGTTCTGGATGTGGATGTACAGCTTCCGATCCAGAGAATGACATGGCAGGAAGCGATGGACCGCTACGGTTCTGACAAACCGGATACCCGTTTCGGTATGGAACTGGTGAATGTGACAGAAGTTGTCAAAGACAGTGAGTTTGTGGTATTCAAAGGCGCCATTGAAAACGGCGGAACTGTCCGTGGTATCAACGCCAAAGGACAGGGGGCAATGCCGCGTAAGAAGATTGACAAGCTGGTGGCATTTGCAAAAGATTTCGGTGCTAAGGGGCTTGCTTATATTGCAATCCAGGAAGATGGTACGGTGAAGTCCTCCTTCTCTAAATTTATGACAGAAGAAGAGATGAACAATCTGATTGCAGCAATGAACGGAGAAGCAGGAGATTTACTGCTCTTTGCGGCAGATAAGAACAAAGTTGTATGGGATGTTCTTGGAAATCTGCGTCTGGAACTGGCGAAACAGATGGAACTTCTGGACAAGAATCAGTACAATTTCCTGTGGGTTACAGAATTCCCGCTGCTTGAGTGGAGCGATGAGCAGAATCGTTATCTGGCAATGCATCACCCATTCACGATGCCGATGGAAGAAGATCTGCAGTATATTGATTCCGAGCCGGGCAGAGTCCGTGCAAAAGCGTACGATATCGTCTTAAATGGAAATGAGATCGGTGGAGGAAGTGTAAGAATCTTCCAGAACGACGTACAGGAGAAGATGTTTGAGGTGCTTGGATTTACAAAAGAGCAGGCATATGAGCAGTTTGGCTTCCTTCTGGATGCATTCAAATACGGAGTACCGCCTCACGCAGGACTGGCATATGGTCTGGACAGAATGGTCATGCTGATGGCAAAAGAAGACAGTATCCGTGATGTGATGGCATTCCCGAAGATCAAAGACGCATCCTGCCTGATGACACAGGCTCCAAGTATGGCAGACAATAAACAGTTGGAAGAACTGGGGCTGAAACTGGATATTCAGGAAGAAACAGAAGAATAAAAGAGAAACTTGTCCGAAAAGGGCAGCAGAAAATGAGAGGCTGTGAGTAGATCGCAGCTTCTCTTATTTTACGGAAATAACAGAAATATCGGGAAAAACAGAATTTGAATAAGAAAAAAGGACTGTAAATCTTTCGATTCACAGTCCTGTAAGAGCGATAGACGGGGTTCGAACCCGCGACCCCGACCTTGGCAAGGTCGTACTCTACCAGCTGAGCCACTATCGCGTTTGTTTTGTGTTCCCCTCGGAACAATATATACTATACTACAGGAGTTCTGATCTGTCAACAACTTTTTTGAAAAAAATTAATTTTTTTGAAATTTCTAATTGTATGTTCAAATCGTACTGTTTACACCAATCCCTGCCTGTATATTACAATATTCAAAAAGAGAATTATTCTCATCGACTTTTTTGCTATGATGTGTTAAAATCGAAAAGAATCATTCTTCAGTCCAAAAGAGGAGAATGAAATAGAGGTCAAAAGGGATAAGGGAGCTAAGGAACAGGAGGAAAAGGTATGATGGCAGCAGCGATAGGAATGATAATTGTAGCATTGGCGCTTATGATTTTTTGTGTTGCGGTAATGTGGAAAGTATTTTGTAAAGCAGGAGAACCCGGATGGGCGTCATTGATCCCGTTTTATAATTTGTATGTAATGACCAGGATAACCTAGGGGAGAGGTTGGCTGTTTATTTTTGGATTCCTGCCGCTGGGGAATCTGATATTTGCAATTTTTACAATGATAAAACTGGCAAAAGTATTTGGAAAGAAAGGTGGATTTGCCTGTGGGCTGATTTTCTTAAGTATTGTTTTTCTTCCAATCCTTGCGTTTGGAAAGGCAGAATATACAGGTCCGGATCCGGAGAAAAGTACAGGAGCGATCATAGCCAGTGCGATCACTGGCGGAATCGGTATCATTCTATTGGTACTTGAAGTGATAGCAGTTGTCGCACTGGGCCTGTTTGCAGTTTCAGATCTGACAGTACAACAGACACAGGATGCGGTGATTTCACAAGAAGTTCCGGAGGAAACACAGGAAGAACCAGATGTGAAAGAAGAGGAGGACGTTCAGAGAGAATATGAGGGCACTCCGATTGAAGGATATGAGGATTTTGAGACAGTATCCCTGGATGGTTATCAATGGGTTACGGATGTCACATTGTTCAAGGACGGGGAGAATACAGTTACGGAGTCCACAGCAACTTCCGCAAAAGATGGAATTGAGCTCAAAGCAGGTTTTACACTTCTGGCTGCGGATGAAACGATCGAGCAGAGAATCTCGGCAGAAGTGGAAAATATCCGAAAGACATTGGAAAGTCAGGCGGGAATCTATACGGATATTACTGCAGGTGAGATGGTAGCAGAAGACGGATTCGTGATGCAGCAGCTGATCTGCAATCAGATCGGGGCAGATGGAGTAGCTTATCCGTGCACTGAGATCATACAGGTTCAGTTGATGGAGGACCGGGAAATTCTGGTGAGCAGTGTATCTTTGAATACTTCTCAGGCAACAGAAAACACAGAGCGATTGTTTACACAGGCCTGTGAATTATATGGTATTGCCTTTCAATAAGGTCAGCTATGGATAGAAGAATGTCCGCTTTACTTTTCGAAAAGATTTTGTTACTCTATAGAAACAGAAGCCTGTAGACGGAGCAAAGAAAAACAGTGGATTCAAAAACAGAGGTGAAGAGTATGGAAAATAAAAAGATCAAAGTGGCATTGCTGGGACTTGGAACAGTTGGAGGCGGAGTGTACAAATTGATCCAGAGGAGATCAGAAAGTATGATACACACAGTCGGCGCCGAGCTGGAAGTGGAAAAGATCCTGGTACACAGTCTGCATAAAAAAAGAGAAGGTGTGGATACAGAGCTTCTCACAACGGACTGGAAATCGATTGTAAACGATCCGGAGATTCAGATTGTGATTGAAGTGATGGGCGGGATCGAACCGGCAAAGTCCATGATCGAGGAAGCACTTGGAGCCGGAAAGCATGTGGTGACAGCCAATAAAGATCTGATGGCAGAACACGGAGGAGAGCTTTTGGACCTTGCGGCGGCACATGGCTGTGATCTGCTGTTTGAGGCATCGGTGGCAGGCGCCATTCCGATCATCCGTCCGCTCAAACAGTGTCTTGCCGGAAATGAGATCTCAGAAGTGATGGGGATCGTGAACGGAACGACAAACTATATTTTAACCAAGATGTTTGAAGAAAACATGAGTTTTGAAGCTGCACTTGCAAAAGCAACAGAGCTGGGATATGCAGAGGCAGATCCGACAGCGGATGTAGAAGGGCTGGATGCCGGAAGAAAGGCCGCGATCCTTTCCTCCATTGCCTTTCATTCCAGAGTACAGTTTAAAGATGTTTATACAGAAGGAATCACAAAGATCACAGCAGAAGATATTGCCTATGCAAAAGAGTTTGACTGTGTGATCAAGCTGCTTGCAGTTGCGCACAATACGGACAAAGGGATTGAAGTGGGAGTGTATCCGGTGCTGCTTGGAAAAGAGCATCCCCTGTCGTCCGTGCGGGATTCGTTCAATGCTGTTTTTGTGCACGGAGATGCTGTGGATGATGCGATGTTTTACGGAAGAGGTGCCGGGGAGATGCCGACGGCAAGTGCTGTTGTCGGTGATGTGATTGATGTTGCCAGAAACCTGCAGTTTGGATGCAACGGAAGAATCAGCTGTACCTGCTATCAGGATCTGCCGGTGAAGCCGTTTGATGAAGTGAAAAATAAATTTTTCCTCAGAATGCAGGTGAAAAACGAACCGGGAGTTCTGGCGAAAGTGGCAAGTGTATTTGGCGGTCATAAGGTAAGTATCCGCAGAGTTGTGCAGAAGCATGTACAGGAAGAAGCGGCTGAACTGGTCATCAGTACAGAAAAAGTGAAAGAGTATCATATCAAGGATGCGCTGAGAGAGCTGCAGAAAATGGACAGCATTTCTGAAATCAGCAGTATGATCAGAGAATATTAGAAGGGGAAGATAAGATTGAGTTACGCAGATAAAGTATTTATAGAGATGTGCAGAGACATTATTGACAACGGAACGAGTACAGAGGGAGAAAAGGTACGCCCGGTATGGGAGGATGGAACCTCTGCGTACACCATCAAAAAATTTGGCGTTGTGAACCGTTATGACCTCTCAAAAGAGTTTCCGGCACTGACTCTGCGAAGGACAGGAATCAAGAGCTGTGTGGATGAGATGCTGTGGATCTGGCAGAAAAAGTCCAACAACATTCATGATTTAAACAGTCACATCTGGGACAGCTGGGCAGATGAGGACGGTTCCATCGGAAAAGCCTACGGCTATCAGATGCAGGTAAAGCATCAGTATAAAGAGGGAATGATGGATCAGGTGGATCGTGTGATTTATGATCTGAAGAACAATCCTTACAGCCGCCGGATCATGACGAATATCTATGTGCATCAGGATCTTCATGAGATGAATCTGTATCCGTGTGCATACAGCATGACATTTAATGTGACAAAAGAAAAGGACAGCGACAAACTGACATTAAATGGAATCCTGAATCAACGTTCTCAGGATGTACTGGCAGCAAATAACTGGAATGTGTGTCAGTATGCGGTGCTGCTTCATATGCTGGCACAGGTGTGTGATATGAAGGTCGGAGAGTTTGTTCATGTGATCGCAGATGCGCATATTTATGACAGACATATCCCGATGATCGAGGAACTGATCAAAAGAGAACCGCTTCCGGCACCGAAATTCTGGCTGAATCCGGAGGTAAAAGACTTTTATGAATTTACACCGGATGATGTACGGCTGGATGGATATGAGACACATCCTCAGATTAAGAATATTCCAATCGCGGTATAGGTGTTGTGTAAAAAAAGGAGGAAATGAATATGAATGCAATTGTAGCAGCCGATAAAAACTGGGCAATCGGATATAAAAACAAACTGCTGGTCAGCATTCCGGCAGATATGAAGTTTTTCCGTCAGATGACAGGTGGAAAGGTAGTTGTGATGGGAAGAAAGACGCTGGAAAGCTTTCCGAACGGTCTGCCGCTGAAGAACCGCACCAATATTGTGCTGACAGGGAATCCCAATTATCATGTGAAAGATGCGGTGATCGTGCATACAACAGAAGAATTGCTGGAAGAACTGAAAAAATATGATGAGGAAGAAATCTTTGTGATCGGCGGGGAAAGTGTTTACCGTATGATGCTTCCTTATTGCAGCAAAGTATATGTAACAAAGATCGACCATGCATATCAGGCAGATACGTATTTCCCGAATCTGGATCAGCTGGAAGACTGGGAAATGACAGAAGTCAGTGAAGAGCATACTTGTTTTGATCTGGAGTATGTATTTTCGACTTACGAGCGCCGACAGTGAAGGCAGGCATATCATGAAATTTAGAAAAACATACAAGAGAAAACAGGCGGCAGTGCTGCTGAGTGTGTTTCTTTTGGTGACAAGTGTGGCCGGATGTCAGAGAGTGGGGGCTGTGAAAGAGACCGGCGAAGAGAAAGTAAATGTCGTGACAACCATTTTTCCACAGTATGATTTTGTACGTCAGATCGCAGGGGATAATGTAGAAGTATCGATGCTTTTAAAGCCGGGAGAAGAGACACACTCCTATGAGCCGACACCGCAGGACATTCTGAAGATCCAGAATTGTGATCTGTTTATTTATGTGGGCGGTGAGAACGATGAATGGGTGGAGGATATTCTGGACTCCATCGATACAGAGCATATCAGACTGCTTCGCCTGATCGACTGCGTGGATACGGTAAATGAAGAACACGTAGAAGGGATGAAAGAAGAACGTGGTCATGAACATGAAGAAGAGGAAGAGCACGAGCATGAGCACGGGGAAGAGGAGCACGAAACACATGAGACGCTGACCCCGGATGAACATGTATGGACGTCTCCAGAGAATGCCATTGCAATTGTGGAGCAGATTGCAGATGTTCTGGGTGAGCTGGATCCGGAGCAGACGGCAGTTTATGAAGAGAACGAAAAAGCGTATGTGAGTCTTTTAGAAGAGCTGGATGATGAGTTTCGTGAGGTGGTAAGTTCGGCCAAACGCGATGTGCTGCTTTTTGGAGACCGTTTTCCGTTCCGGTATTTTGCAGATGAATACGGTCTGAAATACTATGCGGCATTCCCGGGCTGCGCATCCGATACGGAGCCAAGTGCGGCAACAATGGCATTTCTGATCAACAAAGCAAAGGAAGAACAGATTCCGGCAATCTTAAAGATGGAGCTGAGTAATGAGAATATTGCAAATGCCATTGCCGAGACGATACATGCGAAAGTGAAGACGTTTTACAGTTGTCATAATCTGACTGCAAAAGAGTTTGCAGACGGGGAGACTTATCTGAGCATGATGAAAAAGAATGTGGAGACATTAAAGGAGGCTTTGAACTGATGGCATTGATACAGTGTGATGAAATTTCAATCGCATATGAGGGACAGACTGTTGTACGAGATCTGTCGTTTCAGATCGAGCAGGGAGATTATCTCTGCATTGTGGGAGAGAATGGTTCCGGAAAGAGTACGCTGGTAAAAAGTCTTCTTGGATTAAAACCGCCCTTTAAAGGGCAGATTCTGCTGGGAGACGGATTGAAGCAAGACGAGATCGGGTATCTTCCGCAGCAGACGGTCGTGCAGAAAGATTTTCCGGCAAGCGTTTATGAGGTGGTACTTTCCGGCAGACTCAACAGCAGAGGCTGGCGGCCGTTTTACAGCGCAGCGGATAAGAAGGCAGCCAGAGAGAATATGGAGCTTTTAGGAATCCGGGAAATGGAACACCAGTGCTTCCGAGATCTTTCCGGCGGACAGAAACAGAGGGTACTGCTGGCGAGAGCGCTGTGCGCCACAAAGAAGCTCCTGTTGTTAGACGAGCCTGTGACAGGACTGGATCCGCTGGTGACTGCAGAGTTCTACCAGTTGATTGAAAAAATCAATAAGGAGGCTAAAATTGCAGTTGTCATGGTGTCTCATGATATCGAAAGTACGATACAGTATGCAAGCCATATCCTGCATTTGCAGGAGAGCGCCCTGTTTTACGGGACTGCGCAGGAATATCAAAACAGTACAGTCGGCAAGAGATTTCTGGGAGGTGAGGGAAATGCTTGATACATTTATGGAAATGATGTCCTATCCATTTATGGTGCGGGCGTTTCTGGTGGGTTCCCTGGTGGCATTGTGTTCGGCACTTCTGGGAGTCAGTCTGGTACTGAAACGCTATTCGATGATCGGAGACGGGCTTTCTCATGTTGGATTCGGGGCGCTGGCGATCGCGGCTGCACTGAACATGGCGCCTTTGGCAGTTGCAATTCCGGTGGTCGTGGTGGCTGCGGTTCTGCTTCTTCGCATCAGCGGCAGCAGCAAGATCAAAGGAGATGCGGCAATCGCACTGATTTCTACGGGAGCACTGGCGATCGGGATTATGGTGATTTCCATGACGACAGGAATGAACACCGATGTTTATAACTATATGTTCGGAAGTATCCTTGCCATGAGCGGTGAGGATGTGCAGTTCAGTATTCTTCTGTCGGTTGCGGTGCTGATTTTATATCTGTTTTTCTATAATAAGATTTTTGCGATCACCTTTGATGAGACTTTCGCCCGGGCAACAGGAGTCCGTGCAAATCTGTATAATACTCTGATTGCGGTGCTGACGGCAGTTACGATCGTGTTGGGAATGCGGATGATGGGAGCACTTCTGATCTCCAGTCTGATCATTTTTCCGGCGCTGACTTCCATGCGGGTGTTTAAGACCTTTAAGGGTGTGATTCTGAATTCAGCGATCCTATCGGTTGTATGCCTGATTCTGGGAGTGACGATTTCCTATGTGTATGCAACACCGGCAGGTGCGAGTGTAGTTGTGGTTAATATGGCAATGCTGGCTATCTACAGTGTGATCGGAGCCCTGAAAAACAGAAACAACGGGAAGTAAATGCGAATTGGATTAAAAAAGATCAAGAAAAGGAAATTGACAAAGATAAAAATACACCGTATAATGAGGATAAATTTCAGCAGCGAAAGCCTCTGAAATTCATCCCCCAGGTTTATCGGGTGAGCCATAATAACCTTCTTTGTTTACCTGATAAGTTTTCATTGTCGTTCTATATTTTAATGTTAATTGCACTAACGAAAAAAGGCCTGTCGTAAGTACGACAGGCCTTCAGTTTGAATATCCTTTTAGAATGTCAGGTATATATACATGGTCTGGTTCCCTTACGACTTGTTTAGTTGTAAGAAACGCCACCAATATGTATTTACCATGATTCTATTCATAAAATCTGTTTTTATTTTGGGGCAAATGTAAGCGTTTTGTTTTAAACTCCAAAGAAAAACTTACTTTTTTTTTATTTATTTGCAGCTTCGTGTATTTTCCCTTTCACTTCTTCCACTTTCTCACCTACTTTTCCGGCTACTTCACTGCTTACTTGTTCTGCTTTATGTTTTGCATGATGAGCCAGGTCTTTTGCATCTTCTTGTAAGTCCTGAATGGCATCATACACGTCTCTTCTCAATTTGCGACCTCTGTTGCTGTGCGCAAAACAACTTAATGCACTGCCGACCAGCGCTCCTAGTGCCAGTCCGGCAAAGAATTTTCCATTATTCATAATCTTATTACTTTAAATTGGTTTTATAAATGAACATTTCGGGTGGCGGAATGGTTTTAATACATCAGTTAATAAATCATTAAAATGAAGTGTATGAAACGTAAACTTTGGATAAGAATAGGTGCCGTGTTGTTGGCAGGATTGCTGTTATGGTGGCTCTTTTGGGCTATTTTGATCGATGAGGACGAGAATGAACAAAGTCTGCCTGAAACAGAACAGATAGAGTGATTTGTCATAAGACAAAAGGATGATCTTCAGGCATGGGTACGAAAGAATAGATTGGAATAGTCGGTATAACATTCTGTTTGCTAAAGTCTATAGAACAATAGAATTAGTTCTAAGCTTATGGCAGGAAAATTTGTTTTGGCTTTCTTTTTTTGTTCTTTTGTTCTTCTGTCTGAAAATTAATATCCATTTTGCATCTGTCTTCTCAGAAATAATCAGTATATTCGCTTCATTAACCAATTAGACATGATTGAATATGAAAACAATGAATTATTCTATAATCAGATGTATCTGTGCGTTGGTCATCGGTGTGTTGCTGGTGGCATGGCCTGAGGCTGCCATTCTTTATCTGGTTATTACAATCGGTGTGTTGTTTCTAGTACCGGGACTCTTTTCTTTATCCGGGTATTTGATTCGTGGCAAGCAGGATGGCAGTCGTTTTCCTATTGCCGGGCTTGGCAGCCTTTTGTTCGGATTATGGCTGATGATTATGCCGGCATTTTTTGTCGGTATCCTGATGTATGTGCTAGGTGCTGTTTTGGTACTGGCTGGAATCAGTCAGATTGTGAATTTATCTGCTGCGCGTAGTTGGACGGTGGTACCGGGAGGTTTCTTTGTGATACCTGTGTTGGTGCTGATTGCAGGTATTGTGGTATTATTTAATCCATTTACGGCTGCTGCTGTTCCATTCATCATTCTGGGAGTGAGCAGCATTGTATACGGACTGTCCGATTTGATAAACATCATCCGCTTCCGTCAGAAGAAAGAACCGGGGATGCCTGAAATAGAGGATATTACTCCTATAGAAGAGATAAAAGACTAATCCGATTGATATGAAAACACGAGGAAGCTATATTTTATATCTTTTGATTTTATGTGTGGTTGTAGGTTGTAAGGGAACTTCTTCACCTTCCACCGCGTCCGAAACGGATGAGTATGCCGGAACATGTGAGGGGGAAAAAGCGAAAGCTATTTTGTGGGTGGATTATAAAAGAGGACGTAAGATAACGGACGGGACTCCGATAAGAACGGTAAAGGTTTATGCGGATGTTCATGCCGATGGAAGTCTGAAAGTGCTTTCCTAGTGTAAAAAGCAGCCGATGAAGGTAGAAAATTACTTATTGAAAAGAGTGGAAGTTTACCGGATCAGGAAAGAAATATTCGAAGGGGGATATCTGAAACCGGGGGAACAGTATTTGCAGTTACGCTATCTGCCGGGAGAGGTGAAATAATATGTTGTAGGAAGCATTGAAAATCGTAGGAAAAGGTTTTTGTTTCTTTTATATTTCGTATCTTTGTGTAACACAAATTGTTAGAAATATGAAGAAACAAATCTTATTGTCTTGTGCACTTGCCTGGGCTGTGATGGCAGGTGCTGAAACGATTGACATTACTACTTTCCGTTATGCCGGCCCCTACGTTGTACAGGCCCCTTTTCAGGTGGACAGCGTGGATGTGAATTCAAAGACTTTTGTATCCGGACGTCTGTTGGACACTCATCTTTCTGTGGACGTATTGCAACAGGGAACTTTATTTACAGGCGGGGTTTTGCCGGGAAGTGACTCGGGATATGCCTTGCACATGATGGGTTTTGTGTTGGAGAATACTCGTTATGCCACAGCCAAGCTGAAGATTGACGGGCTGAAAAGATACCAGCTTTATGTAGATGGAAAGAAGCAGGAAGGAACTGAACTCGCTTTGGAGCCGGCCACCCATTCTGTAGTTATTAAATATCTTTCTGAAGTAGGGAAAACAGATTCCTTGAAAGTGAGTGTGGATACGGATCAAGAGGGAAGCATTTCACTTAAGCAAGATAACAAAAAGCTATATACTTTGGCGGATGTGTTGCATGGAACTCGTTTTGCCGGAGTAGGGCTTTCCCCTGATGGCAGATATTTGATTGCCAATTATCGTACGACTTATGTAGGTGGTCGGTCGGCCGGTAGTACGCGCATTACTGAACTTGCCAGCGGTAAGGTTTTGGCGGAGCGTGCTGAGAATATGCAATGGATGCCTCGTTCTAACCGCTATTATTATACCCGTACAGGGGTGGATGGCAGGCAGCTGATAGTTGTGGATCCGCTTACCGGAATGGAAACTGTGTTGGTGAATAAATTACCTGACGGGTATTTCCAGTTCGCACCTACGGAAGACTACCTGCTTTTCACCATGACCCAGGAAGGTCCGAAAGAACGTAAAGAAATTTATGAGGTTCTGGAACCGGATGACCGCCAGCCGGGATGGCGTAACCGTTCTTATCTGGCTAAGTATGATTTGAAGACCGGTTTGTTGCAGCCACTGACTTTCGGTTATCACAATGTCTGGGCTGCCGATATTTCCAATGACGGCCGGTATCTTTTGATGATGACCAGTCAGAGCCGTCTGACCAAGCGTCCTACTACTTTATTCTCACTATATCGGTTGGATATGCAGACTTTGCAGGCGGAACTGCTGATAGATAAAGATGGTTTTATCAGTGGAGCCCGTTTTTCACCTGACGGAACGCAGGTATTGGTATCCGGCTCGCCTGAATCGCTGGGTGGAATAGGGAAAAATGTAAAGGAGGGGCAGACTCCGAGTATGACGGACGGTCAGCTTTATTTGCTGAATATAGCTGATAAGAGAGTCACTCCGCTGACGAAAGATTTTAATCCCAGCGTACAGCGTGCCGTGTGGAATAAGGCCGACGGGCAAGTCTATTTCACGGCCGAGAACCGTGACTGTTACAGTTTGTACCGGATGAATCCCGCTGATGGGAAAATTCAGCAACTGGAGGTTTCAGAAGATTTGGTCAACTCATTCTCATTGGCGCAAAAAGCTCCGGTTATGGCCTATTATGGACAGAGCGCCTCAAATTCCGACCGTTTATACACCATGAATACCAAAAAGATGAAATCATCTTTGTTGGAAGACTTAAGTAAAGACATATTGAAAGATGTGGAGCTGGGCGAATGCAAGGCATGGAGTTTTACCAATTCTCGTGGTGATACCATTTATGGCCGTTATTACCTGCCGCCTCATTTTGACGCCAACCGGAAATATCCTATGATTGTGAATTATTATGGTGGGTGCAGTCCGGTCAGCCGTAATTTCGAAAGCCGTTATCCGCATCATGCATACGCGGCATTGGGCTATGTGGTGTATGTGATAGAACCTAGCGGTGCTACCGGTTTCGGACAGGAATTTTCTGCCCGCCACGTCAATACAGCTGGGGAAGGGGTGGCACAGGATATCATAGAAGGTACAAAGCAGTTTTGTAAAGAACATGCTTTTGTCAATGACAAGAAAATAGGCTGTATAGGTGCATCCTATGGCGGCTTCATGACACAATACTTGCAAACACAGACCGATATTTTTGCAGCGGCCATCTCTCATGCCGGTATCAGTGATCATACCAGTTATTGGGGGGAAGGATATTGGGGATATTCGTACAGTGAAGTTTCCATGGCGAATAGTTATCCGTGGAGCAATCCTGATCTTTTTGTAAAACAAAGCCCGTTGTTCAATGCGGACAAGATACATACGCCTTTGCTGTTCTTGCACGGTGATGCGGATGTGAATGTACCGGTGGGAGAGAGTATTCAGATGTTTACAGCACTGAAGTTACTGGGGCGCGAAACGGCTTTTGTGGCTGTAACGGGACAAGATCATCATATTGTAGATTATGGCAAGAGGATTCAGTGGCAGAATACGATCTTTGCCTGGTTTGCCAAATGGTTGCAGGATGATGCGACTTGGTGGAACGCTATTTATAAGCCGAAAAACTTATAACTTTTATATAGGTGTAAGAGACTTTGGAATGTTAGTATTGTTAGTATGTATAAGCTTATATGTTAGTATGTGTAGGCTTATA
>OGYS01001257.1_pt1 | contig 15238 bp, 10 predicted proteins | sample 1576611 | NCBI WGS metagenome assembly OGYS01 (sample SAMEA3541571, study PRJEB24748) | human gut metagenome | biome: human gut; feature: human-associated habitat; material: faeces | place: China | collected 2012
TGTAGTAGCCACTACCTCATAAGGCTCAAATTCCTTCCAGGCAGTCAGTACGGGAGCATAGCTCTGAATGGAACAGTTGGGCTTAACGGCAATAAAGCCTCTGGTGGTGCCGAGACGCTTTTTCTGAAATTCGATCACATCAAAGTGCTCCGGATTTACCTCCGGGATTACCATAGGAACGTCCGGCGTCCAGCGGTGAGCGCTGTTGTTGGAAACAACTGGTGTCTCAGTCTTGGCATATGCTTCCTCGATGGCTTTAATCTCGTCCTTGGACATATCTACAGCAGAGAATACAAAGTCAACAGTTGACGCAACCTTCTCTACCTCATTTACATTCATAACAACAAGCTTTTTCACTGCTTCCGGCATTGGAGTATCCATTTTCCAGCGTCCGCCGACTGCTTCCTCATATGTTTTTCCGGCACTTCTCGGACTTGCTGCCAGGGTCACAACTTCAAACCACGGATGGTTCTCCAGCAGAGAAATAAATCTCTGTCCTACCATACCGGTTGCTCCTAAAATTCCTACTCTCAATTTCTGCTCCATTGGTTTCATCTCCTTGTTCTTCTGTGGCGTACATTTGTGCGTCTCATGTCATACTATACCAATTTTTTCAAAATTGCAACTGTTTTTTCAATTTTCCTGTAAATATTTTTTATTCTGCTCGATGACAGCCTGCATCGCATCTGCTCCCGGCGCACCGATCGTGTTGCGTCGTTCTACGCAGTTCTTCATGCTGATGGCATCATAAATATCATCCTCGAAGACCGGGCTGATCGCTTTGTACTCTTCGAGTTTCATATCATCAAGGGAGATTCCTTTGTCAATGCAGTACAGAACGAGACGGCCGACAATGCCATGTGCATCGCGGAACGGAACGCCTTTTCCAACAAGGTAATCAGCTGCGTCCGTTGCATTCGTGAAACCGTTCTTTGCACTGTTCTCCATGCGGTCTTTTTTGAAGTACATGGTAGAAAGCATGCCATTGAACAGAGCCAGGCATCCTTTTACGGTGTCGATGGCATCGAAGGTCAGCTCTTTATCCTCCTGCATATCTTTGTTGTACGCCAGCGGGATTCCCTTCATAGTGGTGAGCATTGACATCAGAGCTGCGTAAACGCGGCCTGTTTTTCCTCGAACAAGCTCTGCGATATCCGGATTCTTTTTCTGCGGCATGATACTGCTTCCGGTGCTGTATGCGTCGTCGATGTCCACAAACTGGTACTCATTGGTATTCCAGATGATAATCTCCTCGGAGAAGCGGGAAAGATGCATCATAATCGTAGAAAGAGCACTGAGGAGCTCAATGACATAGTCACGGTCGGATACGGAATCCATGCTGTTTAAGGTCGGGCCGTCAAAGCCGAGCAGCTCTGCTGTGTAAGCGCGGTCCAACGGATACGTCGTTCCAGCCAGCGCACCGGAACCGAGCGGACAGTAATTCATTCTCTTGTAGATGTCTGCAAGGCGGCCTCTGTCGCGGCGGAACATTTCAAAATATGCGCCCATGTGATGTGCCAGTGTGATCGGCTGTGCTTTCTGCAGATGGGTGAATCCCGGCATATAGGTGTGAATGTTCTCTTCCATGATTTTTTCAAGTGTTACCAGCACCTCTTTGACGAGTGCATCAATCTCGGTGATCTCATCGCGGACATAAAGTTTCATATCGAGGGCTACCTGGTCATTGCGGCTTCTTCCGGTGTGCAGCTTCTTTCCGGCGTCTCCGATGCGGTCGATCAGGTTTGCCTCCACGAAGCTGTGGATATCCTCATATTCGCTGGTGATTTCCAGTTTTCCGCTCTCCACATCGGCAAGAATCCCCTCCAGTCCTGCAAGAATCTGGTCTCTCTCCTCTTCTGTCAGGATGCCCTGTTTTGCCAGCATCTTTACATGTGCCATGCTGCCTTTGATGTCCTGTTTATAGAATTTCTGATCAAAGCTGATGGATGCATTAAAATTATACACTAACTTGTCGGTCTCTTTTGTGAACCGTCCGCCCCATAACTGTGCCATTTTCATTCCTCTTTTCCTGTAAGTTTTTTAAATTATCATGCATTATTATACAAGCATCCAACCTTCCTTTGCAAGTCAAATCACCTACTTTCCCGAATTTCGGCGTTTTGTGTAGTTTTTTTCCAGCCAGCCCAAGATGCCGTACAATCCTGCCGCAACGAGGCAGAGAATCAGGATGGACAGGATTACCCAGTCAAGTCTGAACAGATTTGCCCACCTTTTTGCGGCAGAGACGCTCGTCAGCCGCCCGATTTGCCGCTATCCAGAGCTCTTCAGAGACGATAGCAGGAATTTTCCCCGCATAGACGTACTGCCCGCCCGGCGGTGTAGGGAGCGTTTTTCCGGTGTTAAAATCGTAATGCTTCCTGTTCATGACTACGGTGCCTTTATTCATGGGATTCCGCACCATGCGGATAATGTCTGTTCCAGAGAATGGTTTTCCGGCGCGGCTGCGGACGCCCTCCGCTGCCAGAACCGCCGCAATTTTCCGTCCGCCGAGACCGTCTGCACAGAGTTCGTACATACGGCGCTTCACTGCGGCCTCCTCCGGGATGATCTCAATCGCTCCGTCTGCCGTCCGCCGGTAACCATAACTTTTTGAGGTCAGCACCGGCTTTCCATTATTCTGCTGCCGTTTCTGGTGCGCCAGATTCATCTTCTTGCTCAGCTCCCGGCTGTACTCCTCCGCCAGAATCGCCTTAATGCCGGTCAGAAGCGCGTCTTCCGGCGAATAGAATGTGTTCTCCAGATAAAAATACAGCCGCTTTCCGGCGCAGTTTAAGCGGTCTGCGAACAGATACCAGTCCCGCGTGTTCCGCATCAGGCGGTCCTGCGACTTGATTACGACGACATCAAACCTGTTCTGCTCGAGATCCTCGTACAGGCGGTTATATTCCCATCTGCCCTTCCGGCTCGTACCGGAGCGGCTCTCCACGTAGGCATCCACAAGCCTCCATCCTCTTGCCCGGATTGCCTCTTCCGCCTCCGCCGCCTGCCTTACCAGCGCATCCTTCTGATTTTCCTCCTCGGTGCTGCACCTTGCATAATAAACCGCACGCAGCTTCTCCTCTTCCATCTCCTGTCTCACTTTCCAGATGCTTCTCTTTACTATATAGAAAAAAGGACCGGAAAGTTCCGACCCTCTTTTTGTAATTTCTTTTACGGATTGCACCGTCCGCACGGCTCATAGCCTTCGGCGATCAGGTCCTCGCGCGGTCCCTGATATGTCGCCTTGTTTTCATCCTTAATCGAGCTGACGCTGGAGCATGACGGCAGGTGGAATTTCATGCTGGATGTGTTCATGACATATTCCTGCTGATCCGTCATCGTTCCGCTGCTTTCGCTTAACGTGCTGTCTCCCGTTGCATAATTAATTGAGATGCCCGGCTGATTGTTGTATGCGAAGATATGGAAGGAAATGCCCTCGCCGTCATCTTCCATGGAAAGTGCCTCCATCTCCACACCGTCCGCTACAAGGTTGTCCCCGATAAAAATTGGTGTAACGCGGTACAGCACATGGTTTCCGGTCTCTTTGACGTAGTCGGCAACCATGTTTTCAAACGGCAGCATGCCCTCGACATTCAGATAACGTGTTCCAGTGATCAGATTCTTCTCGTTTGCATTCTCACCGGTCAGCTGGTATCCGATCAGATGGCAGCGGTTGTACAGATATTTACCTTCCACCTGATCGTATTTTACCGTATGCCAGCCCGTCGGCTTTACCTGGCCGATCACGCCGCGCTTCTCCGTCGGCATCAGATCCTGGCCGATATTCGCCTCTGCCACGCCGCACCGTCCCAGGCTGTCCAGATTGCTGTAATGCTCGTACGACTCGGTCGTCTTTTCCTCATCGGTAAAATCCGGCTCATTTCCGTTTAAAACGACATACGGTTCACCGGAAAACTCCGAAACATCAAGAACTGAAACGGCCGTCGGTGCCTGATCGGTAATCTGGGATTCCGTCATCGTATAAGCGGCCGTAACCTCCGAACCGGAATCTGCTCTCTCCGTCGAGAGAAGATCCTGCGCCTCACAGCCGGTCAGTGTCAGAACAAGAAGCGCCGCCAGCAGCAGAAGCTGTTTTCTTGGTTTTTTCATTTCTCATATACCTCTTTCGTTATTTTCTCATGGGAATAGCCTGCAAACTCCTCCTCGGACACTTTATTCCATTTGGAAAGATCCAGGTCGAATTTCCGGTCAGACGGATAATGCCGGTTCCACCAGAAAACGATGATTTTCTCTATCTTCGCTTCCACAGCCTGCAGTCCCGTATTCTCCACAAAGCAGTATTCTCCTTCGCCTGCCTGCTCCAGAAAATCTGCCGCCGCCTGAAGTGTTACCTTCCCACTCTCCTTCTGCTCCGCGAACAGCTTTTCCGAAGCCGGATTCATCCAGAGCGTTTTCCCCTCACACAGTTCGCAGATTTTTTCCGTTACCACGCGGTCCCGCGAAACGCGTCGTCCGCCAAACTGCATTCCTCTTCGTTCTTCCAGACATACGATTCCAATCATCTGTCATCCTCCCTTCTCTTGCGTGTGCATATCTGAACACCTGACTGCCGTAGATAATCAGATAGCCAAGCCCCTCTCTTGCCCCGATAAACTCTCCGATTACAACACCGACGAGGCACAGGCCGATGTTGACCTTCCACACGGCGAGCAGCCCCGGAAGCGACCACGGCAGCACGACGCGGAACAGCATATCCTTCTTCGTTCCGCCGAGTGTTGCAATCAGGCGGAGCATATCCGGCTCCACACCCTGAAAGCTGCTGTAAATGCTGATCACCGAGCCGAATATCGCAACGGAAATGCCGGCCGTGATGATCGTTTTCACGTTTGCCCCCATCCACACAATGAGAAGCGGGGCGAGCGCCGATTTCGGCAGGCTGTTCAGGACTACCAGGTACGGCTCCATCACCGCAGAAAAGCGCGGAAAGAGCCACAAAAGCACAGCGAACGCCATGCCAAGTGCCGAGACGAGCAGAAAGCTGATTCCCGTCTCATACACCGTGATCCCGATATGGCGCAGAAGGTTCTGCTCCGTCAGCAGGGTCACGAACGTTTTTCCCACCCGCACAGGGCTGGAAAAGATAAACGGATCGATCCATCTCAGATCCGCCGCCACCTCCCATAATACCAGAAAACTGACGAGAAGCAAAGCCCGAAACACCCGCACCTGCTCCCGTTCTCTTTTTTTCTGCCGGAGATACGCCCTCTGAAAGCTGCTCTCCGGCGTTTTTGCCTGCTCACGCATTTTCATTCAGCTCCTTCCAGATGGCATTGAAATACGTTTTAAATTCCGGCGCACTGCGCGCTTTCATCGGCGTGCGCTCCTCCATCGCAAACCGGATCGGAATCTTTTTTTTCACATATGCCGGCCGTGCCGCCAGAACAATCACACGGTCCGCCATGCTGATGGCCTCCGAAATATCGTGTGTCACGAGAATTGCTGTCTTTCCCTCTTTTTTGATGATCTTTCCGATATCATCACAGACGTTCAGCCTCGTCTGGTAGTCGAGAGCGGAAAACGGCTCGTCAAGCAGCAGAAGATCCGGCTCCATCGCCAGTGTACGGATCAGTGCCGCCCTCTGCCGCATACCGCCGGAAAGTTCGGACGGACGGGCATTGGAAAAGGATTTCAGGCCGTATGTCTCCATCATCTCCCCAACTTTTTCTTTCCGCTCGGGTGTCAGCGTGCGCGAAATCTCAAGGCCCAGCAGAACGTTGCTGTAGATGGTCCGCCATTCAAACAGGTGGTCTCTCTGCAGCATGTAGCCGATATGGAGATCCGCCTCCGTGATCGGCCGTCCGCGGCTCAGCAGAGTTCCCGCCTCCGGCTTTAAAAGACCGGAAATCAAGTTCAGGATCGTGCTCTTTCCGCAGCCGCTCGGTCCGACAAGAGCAACAAATTCCCCCGGTTTTACCGAAAAGGTCAGATCGCACAGCGCCGGTGTTTCTCCTTTCATGGTGTGATAGGACAGTGATATATGCTCTAATGACAGGATTTGATCATCCATTTTTTTGCATCCTCCTCTATCTATAAGATATCATATGCAGCTTGCATCCCAGCCGCGCTGAGGCTATAATAGAAAGGATTGAAAGATACCAGGAGGTTTGAAGATACATTATGACCAATAAAAGAAATTACCAGAAGGAGCTGGATGCGAAGATTGCAGGACTTCACGGTGAAGTTCCGACCTTGCTGCTGCACAGCTGCTGTGCGCCGTGCAGCAGTTACGTGCTGGAATATCTGTCGCAGTATTTTTCCATTACGCTCTTTTACTATAATCCCAACATCTATCCACCGACGGAGTACGAGCACCGCGTGGAGGAACAGCAGCGTCTGATCCATTCTCTTCCCGCCGTGCATCCGATTTCCTTCTGCCCCGGACCGTACGATTCTGACCGGTTCTATGAGCTGACACGCGGGATGGAAAATGTGCCGGAGGGCGGCGAGCGCTGTTTTGTCTGCTATGAAATGCGGCTCCGCGAAGCGGCCGAAATGGCAAAGCAGCTCAAACTCGACTATTTTACAACAACCCTCTCCATCAGCCCGCTGAAAAACGCGGAAAAGCTGAATGAAATCGGAGAACGGCTTGCCGCCGAATACAGGATCCCATATCTCAATTCAGATTTCAAGAAACGGGGCGGCTACCAGCGTTCCATCGAACTTTCCCACGAATACGGCCTCTACCGCCAGGACTACTGCGGCTGCGTCTTTTCCCGCCGGGAACGCGACGCACGGGTGGCAGCACAGGAAAATGGCAACAGCTGATGTGCTCTTTGAAGTGTCCGGCCAAAAGCTCCGTCAGGATATGCTGTACGAACTGATTTTCCTGAAACTTGTAACAGCAAACGCCCTTTGCAGCAGATCTTTTTCCTGCAAAGGGCGTTCGTATTTCTGTCATATTTCTCATGATACCAGAAAACCCGCAGAACCTTACGTCCTGCGGGTTTCTAAAGAATAAGCCGAAAATCAGATTCGAACTGACGACCCCTTCATTACGAGTGAAGTGCTCTACCGGCTGAGCTATTTCGGCCTGTGAAATTCATTTTCTGAATGACACAATCATTATTATACCGTATTTTTTTGAAATTGCAAGCATTTTTTTGAAATTTATGAATCTTTTTCTAAAATTTGTTCCGCCCCACTGATTTCCTGCCGTTTTCATCCTTGTTGTTTTCACATCCCTGACGCAAATTTTATGCATAAACTTTGTCCTTGCTTTCAAAAATTAAGGAAAACCATCACTTTTCCTTATAAAAATTAATGTATTTTGAAAGAAAAGCATTGACAACCGCCAAAAAAGTAAGTATAGTTTTTAACTAAAGGAAGAAAGGGGCTGTTGTCATGACCATGCAATACGATAATCTGGAAGACAAGCTCAGTCAGCTTGTAGAGTATACGAAAGATTCCGGAAAGATTGATTTATCTTTATACACTGAGTACGATGTAAAACGGGGACTGCGTGATTCCACCGGTAAAGGTGTTCTCACCGGCCTGACCGAAATTTCCGATGTTATCGGCTTCGATATTGATGAGCGCACCGGCGAAAAAGTTCCGACCGATGGCCGTCTCTATTTTCAGGGCTATAACGTCGCAGATCTGATCAAAGGTATGGAAGGACGACGCTTCGGTTTTGAAGAGATTACCTATCTTCTTCTGTTCGGTTCTCTTCCGACAGAACCGCAGTTAAATGATTTCAACGAAATTTTAAGTATCTACCGCGAGCTGCCGGACACTTTTGTCCGCGACGTTGTCATGAAGGCAACCAGCAAAAACATGATGAATACTCTGCAGCGCTGTGTGCTGACCCTGTATTCCTACGACGAAAAGCCGGATGACATTTCCATTCCGAACGTCCTCCGCCAGGCTTTGAGTCTGATCGCCAAAATGCCGCTGATCGCCGTTTACGGCTACCATGCATACCGCCACTACCACGAAAACCAGAACCTGATCATCCGAAATCCGAAACCGGAGCTGTCGATGGCTGAAAACATTCTGCAGATGCTTCACCCGGATGGAGAATACACTGCTCTGGAGGCAAAGGTTCTCGATGTTGCGTTAATTCTTCACGCAGACCACGGCGGCGGAAATAACTCAACATTTACGACACACGTTGTCTCCTCCTCCGGAACCGATACCTACTCTGCTGTTGCGGCTTCTTTAAGTTCCTTAAAAGGACCGCGCCACGGCGGTGCCAACTTGAAGGTTATGGAGATGTTTGAAAATATTGAAGAGAATGTTACAAACTGGGAAGACGAAAACGAACTGCGCACCTACCTGACCAAAATGCTTGATCGTGAAACATTCGATGGAACCGGTCTTATCTATGGTATGGGCCATGCTGTTTATACCCTGTCCGATCCACGTTGTGTGATTCTGAAAGAATATGCAAAGAAGCTTTCCGCTGAGAAGCACCGCGAGAAAGAATTTGCTCTCTATGAGTCTGTAGAACGCATTGCCGGCGAGTGTATCGCCAAAAAGCGCCGTCTGCTCAAACCAGTCTGTGCAAATGTTGATTTCTACAGCGGTTTCGTCTACGCAATGCTTGGCCTTCCAAAAGAGCTCTACACCCCGATCTTTGCTATCTCCCGTATCTCCGGCTGGTCCGCACACCGGATCGAAGAGCTTGTCAACGAAGGAAAGATCATCCGTCCGGCTTATAAATATGTCGGTCATCATCGTCCGTACGTTGCCATTGAAAGAAGAACCCCAAGAAAGACTTCCCACAGTTTTTCAAATAACTAAAAAATTATGCAAAAAGGACATCTGCCCGTACCGTTCTGGTATCGGGCAGGTGTCCTTTTATTGCCAAGTGATCTCTCGAAAAACCCGCGGAGCGTGCTTCTCATGGTTATAAACAAAACTCTGCGTTATACCCGGATCTTTGTTCCCTTGGTATCTCGTTTTGCCAGCTTAATCTTCGCTGTCAGAGAAATCTCTTTGTCGTGATACGTGATCGTGTAATCCATCCGGCTTGCCAGCAGATACGCATGCTCTACCGCGTCGTCCTCTGCCATACGGATACCACGCACACCAACGGCTGCTTTTTTCTTCTCCGGCACTTCACTCGTAAGGAAGCGCAGGAAGACACCGTTTTTCGTCTGCAGAACCACATACTCCTGCTCCTGGCAGACCTCGGCAAGAATCAGACGGTCCTCCTCGGATGAAAGCTTCGTCGCCGCGATCGTTCGTTTTACGACATCAAACTCGGATCCATCGACAAGTTTTACCATACCGGCCGCGCTGACGAACAGCAGCTTATTGTTCTTGATATTTTCCAGTGCATCGACGTAAATCATCTGCTCCTTCTGGCTGCTGTAATTTCCAAGGTTGTCGATCGGCGTTCCCTTGTCACGGAATCTTCCATACGGGATGTCCATTACTTTGATGCTGTGCATCATGCCAAGATCCGTAAAGACGCAGATCTTATCGGTGTTTTTGCACTGGAACACATATTTGTTCTCGTTGTGCACAGCCTCTTTGTTCCGCTCGTAAGCAGACGTATCGATCGTCTTCGCATAACCGAAGCGGTCCATCAGGAAGACAACATCCATCTCCTCGACCTTCAGCTCCTCAAGAACAATCGCCTCAGCATTCTCAATCGCCGTTTTCCGCTTGTGGCCGTACTCTTTTTTTATCTGCGTCAGATCTTCCATAATAACTTCCGACATCGAGTCGTAATGATTTAAGATATCCTCGTACTTTGTAATCTTCGCCACAGTCGCCTCATGATCTTTTAAGAGTGCTTCCACTTCCAGTCCGATCAGTTTCTGCAGACGCATCTCCAGAATCGCCGTTGCCTGGCGTTCCGTAAAGCAGAGCTGTGCTGCCATACGCTCACTTGACTTTGATTTGAAGCGGATACCATCGGTCACTCCCATAATCAGACACTCTTTGACCTGCTTCTGTGTCTTGCTTCCGCGCAGGATCTCAATGATCAGATCGATCACATCGCATGCCTTGATCAGACCTTCCTGCACCTCGCGGCGCTCCATCTCTTTGCGGAGAAGGTTCTGGTATTTGCGGGTTGCCACTTCAAACTGGAAATCAACGTGATGCTCGATCACCTGTTTAAGGCTTAACGTCTCCGGTCTTCCATCTGCCACGGCGAGCATGTTGACACCGAACGTATCTTCCAAACGTGTTTTCTTGTACAGCAGATTCGTGATCCGCTCCACATCCGCGCCTTTTTTCAGTTCGAGCACGATGCGTGTTCCTTCTTTCGAGGACTGGTTGGAAATGTCGACGATTTCCGGCGCTTTCTTGCTCTCCACAAGCCCCGCCACATCGTTCAGGAACTTTCCGATGTTCGCACCGATCATCGGGTACGGAATTTCGGTGATCACAAGATACTGCTTTCCGTTTCTGCCTTTCTCCACTTCCACTTTTCCGCGGATTTTAATCTTTCCGACACCTTTTTCGTAGATCGACAGCAGGTCATCCTGATTGACGACAATACCGCCGGTCGGGAAATCCGGTCCTTTGATGTATTTCATCAGACCTTTGACGGTGATGTCGTTGTTTTTCATGTAGGCCTTGACCGCATCCACAATCTCACACAGGTTGTGCGGCGGAATGCTTGTTGCCATACCGACAGCGATACCGTCTGCGCCATTCAACAGAAGGTTCGGCACGCGCACCGGCAGAACAGACGGCTCTTTTTCCGTCTCGTCGAAGTTCGGTACGAAATCGACAACGTCTTTGTCGAGATCCTTTAAATAGACCTCCTGTGTAATTTTCTGCAGTCTCGCCTCGGTATATCGCATTGCAGCGGCACCGTCACCCTCAATCGACCCGAAGTTTCCGTGACCGTCCACAAGCGGCTGCCCTTTTTTGAAATCCTGTGCCATTACGACAAGAGCATCGTAAATGGAACTGTCGCCGTGCGGATGGTATTTACCCATCGTATCACCGACGATACGCGCGCACTTTCGGAACGGCTTGTCGTACTGGATGCCGAGCTCATACATGTCATACAGAGTACGGCGCTGTACCGGCTTTAAACCGTCCCGCACGTCCGGAAGCGCTCGGGAAATGATGACGCTCATCGCATAATCAATATAAGATTTCTGCATGACCTCAGAATATTCGGTCCGTATAATCTGATCTTCTGATTTTTCTTTCATCTTCCTTTGTCCTTCCTGTTAAATATCCAGCTCTGCATCGGTTGCATGCTCATAAATAAATGCTTTCCGCGGCGGAACCTCGGTTCCCATCAGTACTTCCGTCACATCGGAGGCCATACGGGCATCCTCGATCTCCACACGCTTCAAAAGTCTCGTCTCCGGATTCAGTGTCGTCTCCCAGAGCTGCTCCGGGTCCATCTCGCCAAGACCTTTGTAGCGCTGCAGCGTAAATTTTTCTTTGTGTGTCTTTCTGTATTTTTCCAGTGCTTTGTCGTCGTACAGATACTCTTCTTTTCCGCGGGACGGCATTGCCTTGTAAAGAGGCGGCATCGCGATATAGACATGTCCCTCGTAGATCAGCTCCGGCATGAAACGGTAGAACAGTGTCAGCAGCAGCGTTGAAATATGCGCACCGTCGACATCGGCATCTGCCATGATGATAATTTTATCGTAACGGAGCTTTGTGATATCGAAGTCGTTGCCGTAACCCTCGGAAAAGCCGCAGCCGAATGCATTGATCATGGATTTGATCTCGGCATTTGCCAGAACTTTATCAATAGAAGCCTTCTCTACGTTCAGAATCTTACCGCGGATCGGCAGAATTGCCTGGAAATTACGGTCACGCGCCGTCTTTGCGGAACCGCCCGCAGAATCTCCCTCGACGATAAAGATCTCGCACAGCGACGGGTCCTTTTTCTCGCAGTTTGCCAGTTTGCCGTTCGTATCAAACGAATATTTCTGCTTGGTCAGCATATTCGTCTTGGCTTTTTCTTCGCTTCTGCGGATTTTGGCAGATCGCTCAGCGCAGGCAAGAACATTTTTCAGCACTTCGAGATTGCGGTCGAAATACAGCGGAATCTCCTCGCCCGTTACTTTTCCGGCGGCCTTTGCCGCATCCGGGTTGTCCAGCTTCGTTTTTGTCTGACCCTCGAACCGCGGATCCGGGTGCTTGATCGAAATAACAGCGGTCATACCGTTTCGGATATCCGATCCCGTAAAGTTATTGTCTTTTTCTTTTAAGACACCGATCTCTCTGGCATAGCTGTTCATAATCGTCGTAAAGGTCGATTTGAAACCGGAAATATGGGTACCGCCCTCAGCGTTGTAGATATTATTACAGAAGCCGAGCACGTTTTCCTGGAATTCGTTGATATACTGGAACGCACATTCTACGGTAATGCCCTCAGATTCCCCTTTGAAATAAATCGGATCGTGGATTGCCTCTTTATTCTTATTCAGATCGCGCACAAAACCAACAATGCCGTCCGGCTCGTGATACGTCAGGTGCTCCTCTTTTCCATCGCGCAGATCGGAAAAATAAATGGTAAGCGCCGGGTTCAGATATGCAGTCTCATGAAGACGGCTTTTGACCTCTGTTGCGGAAAAACGTGTTTTCTCAAAGATTTCCGGATCCGGCAGGAAGTTGATGCGGGTTCCGCTGTTCTTCGTTTTTCCGATCTTCGGCAGCAGCCCATCCTCATCGAGTTCCTGTACGGCAACACCTCGTTCGTAGCGGTCGTGATAAACCCAGCCGCCGAGGCTGACCTGTACGTCAAGATAGGTAGAAAGCGCATTGACAACCGAAGAACCGACACCGTGCAGACCGCCGCTTGTCTTGTACGCATTGTTGTCGAATTTACCGCCGGCGTGCAGGGTTGTAAAAACGAGACGCTCCGCCGGAACGCCTTTTTCATGCATGCCGACCGGGATTCCGCGGCCGTTGTCGGTCACGGTCGCCGAGCCGTCTGCTTCAAGTGTTACGTGAATGGTGTCGCAGTAGCCCGCAAGATGCTCGTCCACCGCATTGTCTACAATTTCATAAATCAGATGATTCAGGCCTTTCCGCGAGGTACTTCCGATATACATACCAGGGCGCTTACGCACTGCTTCGAGACCTTCCAGCACGGAAATACTGCTGGCATCATACGTTTCTTTTTTTGGCATAACTGTTCTATCCTCACTTATGTGTTACTGTCTTTTTCTCTTAAAAATACTTCTGTCTGTCCCATTTTGGGGGCACAGTATTTTATTATATCATTTTTCTTCCCGGAATAGCAAGATTTTCTTTAGAAGAAAGAATCTCCTCCGTTCATCAGCTCCTTAAAAGAAGTCACGTAGCGGTCTGCTTCCTGCTCCATCTTTGCGCGGTTTCCTTCCCCGCTTCTGTCATACACGCCCACAGCCGCAAATCCGCCCATTTTGGCGCCGCGGATTCCCGTTAGGATATCTTCATATACCACACACGTTTCCGGCGGAAGAGACAGCTTTTCAGCCGCTTTCTCGTAGATATCCGGAAAGCCCTTGCCGCGCTTTACTTCCGAGACGGTGACAAATGCTTTAAAATACTCATAAATCCCATTTCTCTTTAAGGCCGGCTCATACAGCTCCGGGCTCGATGAGGTAGCAACCGCCATGCGGATTCCTTTTTCTTTTAAATAGCGGAGATATTCTGCTGCCCCGTCTTTTAACTCCACTTCATACGTATAGGCGTCGACCGCCATCTGATGCCACTCCTGAATCAGTTCTTCCGGCGTTTCCGGAAAGCCGAACCGTCTGATCGTGTAGCGGGCAGCCTCCAGAAAGCCGAGCGGTGTAATCGCCTCCTGATAATCCGGCGGAACCTCAAGTCCTCTCTTCTTTAAAAATGCAATATCGATGTCATCCCAGACCCGCATCGAGTCGAGCAGTGTTCCGTCCAGATCAAAAATGGCTCCTTTGTACTGTTTCATTTGTCTTCTCCTTCTCTATTCTAATCTTTTTTCTTTCTTTTTAGAACGTATTTCTGTTTTTAGAACATTTGTTTGTTTTATCATACCATAACTGGTAAAAAATGCAAGTAAAATGCGAATTTCGCTACTTTTTGAAATTTTTTAAATTTTTTTCAAAAAACACTTGCATTTTCTCCAGACATCGTGTATTATAAGCGAGTACGGTTCGTTGGTCAAGAGGCTAAGACGTCGCCCTCTCACGGCGAAAACAGGGGTTCGATTCCCCTACGAACTGCTTTTAAACGGAGCCTGCATGGCTCCGTTTTTTGCTGTGCTGATTTTTTTCTTCCTATCATAAACGCCAGTAAAAAAGCCCGGCAGTTTTCTGCCGGACTTTTCCTTTTTTCTGACAACTCTTTTATTCTGCGTAGATCTTAACCAGTTCTTTCAGCATTGCCATCGTCTTTTCCATCCCCTCAACGGTAATGTGCTCATACGGTCCATGGCATGCATATCCGCCGGTTCCGATGTTCGGGCACGGCAGACCCATGAAGCTTAAGCGTGCGCCGTCTGTGCCGCCGCGGATCGGAAGAACAATCGGCTCCATGCCGGCTCTTCTGGCTGCCTCTTCGGCATTCTCAATCAGATGGTAGCAAGGACGGATCTTCTCAGCCATGTTGCGGTACTGCTCTTTGATCTCCAGTTTTACCGTTCCCTCGCCGTATTTTTCATTCATTGCTTTTTCAATCCGGCGCAGATTCTCTTCTTTTGCTGCAAATTTCTCTGCATCGTGATCACGGATGATGTACTCGGACTCGGCATGTGCCACATCGCCGGACATACTGGTCAGATGATAGAAGCCTTCATATCCTTCGGTATTTCTCGGGGACTCTGCTTCCGGCAGAAGAGACTGGATCTCGCTTGCAACAGCGATTGCATTGATCATCGTGTCTTTTGCTCCGCCTGGGTGGATGTTAAATCCGGTCACCGTGAATTTCGCTCCGGCTGCATTGAAGTTTTCGAATTCGATTTCTCCCTCTGTGCCGCCGTCCACGGTATAGGCAAACTCCGCGTCAAAGCCTGGAACATCAAAAAAGTCAGGGCCTTCACCGATCTCCTCATCCGGTGTAAATCCGATGGAAATCGGACCGTGCGGGATTTCTCCGGCAAGAAGGGCTTCTGCCAGTGTCATAATCTCTGCCACGCCCGCCTTGTCGTCTGCACCGAGCACCGTTGTTCCATCGCTTGTGATCAGCGTTCTGCCGGCCAGGGATGGAAGATGCGGGAATACCGAAACCTCCAGTGTTCTTCCGCTGTCAGCCAGCTTCAGATCCTTTCCGTCATAATTTTCATGTACGATCGGATTTACCGCATGATCTGCAAAAT
>OGYS01001260.1_pt1 | contig 15218 bp, 12 predicted proteins | sample 1576611 | NCBI WGS metagenome assembly OGYS01 (sample SAMEA3541571, study PRJEB24748) | human gut metagenome | biome: human gut; feature: human-associated habitat; material: faeces | place: China | collected 2012
TTCTTTTTTTATTTTATAATTTATTTCTATTTAAGAAGTGAAATAAACTGCCTAAACTGCCTAAGTCCTGAAAAATATAGAAAACCGTAACTTTCAAACTGCCTGAAGGCTGCCTTGAAACTGCCTGACAGCATACAGGCCCTGTCCTTGTTTGAAGGGAAACTGCGTAAAGGAGGTGACCGGCAAATAGAAAGAAAAGAACTGAATGATGTATTGCAGTACGCTCTTGAAAACGGTATGATTGATGTGAAATACGTTCAAGAGCAGATTGCTTTGAATAAACGAAAGGAATTGATAGAAAAACATCCATACAGCATATGGAAAGGCAAAGAGGGACTCTGGCATACCTATTTGCCGGATGCTGAAAAGAAACGGATACACAAGAGGAGCAGTACGCGTCAGGGAATAGAAGATATTGTTGTGGATTACTGGAAGGAACAGATGGAAAATCCAACGGTGAAGGATGTTTACGAACAGTGGATCACAGGGAAACTTTCCAAAGAAGAAATATCTGTTGCCACCAAAAACAGATATGACAGAAAATTTTCAGAATGTATGGAAGTGTTCGGTCGGCGTAAAATAAAATCCGTGTCAGAATATGAAATTGAAGATTTCATTCTGAACATTATCCATGAAAAGAATCTGACTGCAAAAGGGTACAGTAATCTCAGGACACTTATTTATGGGATCTTCAAGCTGGCAAAAAAGAAAAAGTACATTGATTTCAGTATCACAGAAGTGATCTCTGATATGGAAATCTCAAGAAAAGCATTCCAAAGAAATCAGCAGCCGGATGAGGCACTGGTGTTTTCCGAGGAAGAAACTGACCAGATTATTCAGTACATTATTTCTTCGCAGCTGGATCTTATTAATCTCGGACTCCTTCTGGCGTTTAAGACGGGTGTCCGACCTGGTGAGCTGGCCGCACTGAAGAAGGAAGATCTCTTGGATAGAAGTGTTGATGTACGCAGAACAGAGATCCATTATCAAAATGAGGATGGCGAAAATGTGTATGAGGTACGGGATTTTCCAAAGACAGAAGCCGGCATAAGAACCGTACTGATCCCGAAACAGGCGTTATGGATTGTGAAAGAGATTAAGAGGCAAAATCCGTTTGGCGAATATGTGTTTATGAAGAACGGGAAGCGGATCCGGACTTACAGTTTTACGTGGCGGTTGAAGTCCATCTGCCAGAAACTGGATATTCCGGTCAGGTCGCTGAACAAAATCCGGAAAACATACGGGACGATCCTGCTGGACAGCGGTGCGGAAGAATCTTTTATTATTTCTCAGATGGGGCATACGGATATTAAGACTACAAAGAATTATTACTACAAGGATCGGAAGAGCATGAGACAGAAGATCGAAGCGATCGATCAGGTGGCGGGTCTCTGATGTCAGGTGTATCAAAAGTGTATCAAAGTGTATCAAATGCAATGTGCCGCAAACGCAGTAACCACAAGGGATTGCGGGCTTTTAGGCCGGGGTTCGATTCCCCTCGGAGTCACTTGGAAAGCCTTGGAAACAAGGCTTTTTTTGTGCTTAAAGAAGTGGTATGTAACGAGACGGCAGAAGCATTGTACTGGAAGCCGAAAATATAGTATAATATGATGGAATCAAAGAAAAATGAGAGGAATATACAAATGAAAGCAGGACAAACCGGTTCGGAAAAACGGGAAGGATATATATATGGCATAGACGGACTGCGTGCAGTAGCGGTACTGATGGTTTTCGCCTATCATTTGCGATTGCCATTTGCGAAAGGCGGTTTGCTGGGGGTTACGGTATTTTTTGTTATATCCGGATTTCTGATTACAAGGATTTTGATCACAGAACTGGAGAATACCCATACGATAAATTTAAAAAATTTCTGGATCAGGCGCATGAGAAGACTGCTGCCGTGTGTTCTGACGATGCTGCCTGGATTGATCTTTGTCACTGCCATATTCAATAGGGTATTGTTCACAAAAGCCTGCTCGGACCTGCTTTCTGTACTTTTAGGATATAATAACTGGTGGCAGATCTTCAACAATGTTTCTTATTTTGAAAATGCGGGAGCTCCTTCCCCGCTGACGCATTGCTGGTCATTGGCTATTGAAGCGCAGTTTTACCTGGTGTATCCGCTGCTTCTCATATTTTTATCTAAATTGCGGAACAAAAAGAAAAAAATGATGATTGTGACCATTTTGCTGGCTTTTGTATCTGTAATTCTGATGGGAGTTTTATTTGACCCGGCCAAGGATCCAAGCAGAGCATATTATGGAACAGATACCAGAGTATTTTCTCTTTTGTTTGGATCCTTCTTAGCTTTTGCCACACAGGATGGAAGGTTGGAAAGGAAAGTTGCAGGACTCATCAGGGAAAGCGTTGGCGTGCTGTCTTTCGCAGGGCTTTTGTGTATGATGGCAGCTATTGACGGATACAGCAGCTTTTTGTATAGAGGAGGACAGGCGCTTGCTTCCCTGTTAGCTCTTTTTGTTATCTTGGCAGTACTGAACAAAAGAAGCGTTTTAGGGAGAGTTTTAAGCATTTTGCCGCTGAAATGGATCGGAGAGCGTTCTTATGGTATTTATTTGTGGCATTATCCTATTATACTTTTGCTTAGCGGAGGTAAAAAAGCAAGCTGGTGGATTGGCCTGATTGCGATTCTCCTGACTTTTCTTGCGGCTGGATTCTCTTACCGTTTTATAGAAACGCCAATTCGTCATGGAGTGATCAGGAAAAATCTTGATATTATCAGAAGGGAGCCAAGAACAAGGAGAGAGCGTAAAAGACAGATTCGTTTTTTGAGAAGAGGCTTGAAAATGACAGCATTTGTCCTGATTGTTGGAGTCAGTTCCATACTATGTGTAGCTCTGGTGCCCCGCAAGAGTGTGCTGAGTAACAAAGAAGAGTTAGAGGCGCAGGCTGATCAGGCGAAAGCAAAGCAGACAGATAGTGAAGGAGAAGAAAGTAAGTCAAGAAAAGAGATGACAGACGAGGAACTTCTTGCAGATCTTGATTTGCTGCTTATGGGAGATTCCATAGCCCTGGGAGCATCCGATGAATTTTATGCAGCTTTTCCAAACAGTATTTGTGATGCGGCAGTCAGCAGATATACAACAGAAAGCTTTGATCTGTATGATTCTTATGTAAATGAAAAAGGATGGGCTGGGGACGGAGTGATTTTTGCGCTTGGAAGTAATGGACTTCTCTATGATTCACTAGGTACAATGCGCGAAAAGCTGGGACCGGACATGCCGTTTTTTGTATTCACTGCCAGAGCGCCTTATACGACCTGGGAGACATCAAATAATGAAGAGATTTATGAATTTACAGACTCCACAGACAATACTTATCTCATTGACTGGTATGGTGTAAGTGAAGGACATGCAGAGTACTTCGACGCGGATGAGACTCATCTGACAGAAGAAGGAGCAAAAGCGTATGTAGAATGCATAAAGGAAGAGGTGCTGAAAGTTTATAAAGAAGAATGAAAAACCCCGGATCGTTTGGCGGTCCGGGGTTTTTCTGAATGTATATATGGGAAATGAGTAAAAAGAGAGCGGTTTTAAACAGATTCTGCAATTTCTTTTGTTATTTTGAGGAACTTATCCACATCTTCCTTGCCGTGGCAGTGGAGAGGTGATACACGGATTGCTCCAGGGATTCCCAATGTCTCTACGATTCTCTTAGAATACATGCTGCTGCGTACACGCTCAAATACTGTGACGCCGCGTTTCATATATTCAATGACACATTCCGGATAATCAAGACCCTTGATGCCCATGGCAATGATCAGGTCCTTCCATGTCAGATCTTCCATATCTACATACACTTCCACATTCGGGATATGGCGAAGTCCCGGAACTTCCTTGGTTCCTTCCAGCATCCGGTACAAAATTGCCCGCTCCTGCATGTGAATGCGGTTCATACCTTCAACGAAAAGAGTACGCTTGTCTGTACTGTGAATAAAATGTTCACCGATAGAGCATACATAATTGATAACTTCCATAATAGCGGCAAAGTTACCGGGAGTCGGCGTTCCAAGTGCCCATACAGCTGCGTCTTTATGAGTCAGTTTGTGGTGCATCATAGTAGCTACACGGTCAGATACATAGGCAAATCCGCATCCTCTTACACCGAAGAATTTATAAGGAGCGATATTGGCGGCGTCTACGCCCCAGTCCTCCACATCGATCACAGCGTGAGGAGCGTGCTGAACTGTGTCAGTGATCACATAAATTTCGGGATTGATCTCTTTTACCCGACGGACAATCTCTTTAATATCCATGATGTTTCCGGAAATGTTGGAAGCAGCCATAATGCTTACCAGACAGGTGTCCTTGTCAACATGTTTCAGCACTTCCTCAACATCAATTCCTCCCGTTGTCTGGTTTGCAGGAACTTCGCGGAACTCTCGTCCTGTTCTTGCACATGCATATTCCACGGCGTCGTGTGCGGAAGGATGTTCCAAACAGGATGTCACTGCGTTTGTTCCCCATTTTACATTTTCAAGAATAACGTCTACGACCTGGAACATTGTCTGGGAAGCGGAAAGTTCTGTTACCAGTGCGCCGGTTTTTGCACCAAATATTACTTCCAGAATTTCTTTTGTTCCTTCGGAAACATAATGAGCCAGCTTAAGCCCCCTTGCATAATTTCTTTCCGGACAATCCGGGAACTGTTCTGCTGCTGTTTTTGCTTCTACTGCTTTGCGAAGCCTTAATGAGCCGCCGGAGTTCTCGAAGAAAAGCCGGGGGCCATATAAGGGATCCTCGTCCGCATAGCAAAATTGGTTTTTTAAATGTTTCTGATACTCATCAGGAAACCAGATTCCGTGTTCTGTGTTCATGATTTCTCCTCCTTTTTTAACAGGAATTTTAATCGTTTATTGTTGCCTTCATCATAGCATGGGGGAAAGAAATTGTGAAATGAAGAATTTCATTGTATAATATTAATAAATTCTATATTTTGAGAAGACGATACAGGAGGCAATATGAACATATCCGAGATAGAAACCTTTTTGATGATCGTAAAAACAAGAAATATCAGTAAGACTGCGGAAAATCTTTTTTTATCTCAGCCTACAGTAAGCCATAGGCTGAAATCTCTGGAGGATGAACTGGATGTAAAGCTCATTACAAGGAAAAAGGGATATAAACAGATTGAGCTTACAGCGCAGGGAGAAGAGTTTATCCCCATAGCGGAGCGATGGGTATCGATCTGGAGAGAGATGCAGCTTTTGAAACACAGACAGGACAGGCTCTATTTGACTGTAGGATGTACAGACACGATGAATGCAGTCCTTATGGATCTTTACCACAAAATATTGACAGAAAAGAATCCGGCTATGAATCTCCATATGGAAACGCATTATTCTTACGAGCTGTATGGGCTTCTGGAAAATCATGAGATTGATATCGGGTTTGTTTATCATCATCTGCATTTTCGCAATATTATAGCAGAACCGGTGCTAAGAGAGAAGATGTATATTGTACAGCCGGAGAATGCCAGAATCAGAAAACCGTCTATCCATACAGACGAACTGGACCCTTCGGATGAGGTATTTGTAAGTTGGGATGGAAATTTTCGGATATGGCATGACCAGAGGATCGGTCAGGGGAAACTTCCTAAGGTATGGGTAGACAGTTTCGGGCTTCTTGATCATATGCTGGAGGAAGACGGAGTGTGGGCGATTGTACCGGCGTCGGTAGTGGATCGGATCTCGCAGTTGAAACCTATTTATATCAGCCGGATCGCCAATGAGGTACAGCCGCCGGAGCGTACGATTTATAAGATCAAACACAGATATCCCAATGAGGCTACTCTGAAAGCGGTACAGATTTTTGAAGAAAAGATGGAGCGCTATCTTCTGGACAGGAATTGGGGATCTTTTGAGAAAAAACAGGAATCAGATTAAATATAAAAAGAGTAAATATATGATACTAAAATAATTCATAAATCTGTTTTGGCAGACACGCGTCTTTTTCCCGCGTGTCTGTTTTTTTGAAAAAAGATACTATTTAAGAGATTTACAGATAATATAAGAGTTTTGAATGTAAAACAGAGAGAAAAACAGAAAATAGCAACAAATAAAAATGACTTCTTGAAAAATGGAGGAAAAATAGAAAATGTTAATAATTCATAGACAAATAATCTATTTTTTATTAGAAAATCCCTATGCTATACTAGCTGTAATTAATAAAGAAACGTGAAAATTAAGTGTGACAAATAGACAAAACGCACAAAAATCAAAGTGAGAGAAAGGAGTGAAGGTCATGGAGGCAAAATTTCTGACGGGCGGCGATGAGTCTTTATATGTACAGCTTGGGGACGAAATCAGCCTGGAAGTCAACGGAAAAGTAAAAAGCCTCATGCAGAAACTGGAGGCGGATCCGGTAGACGGTATTGCGGAGATGGTTCCTACCTATGCTACACTGATGATCCATTATAAGCCGGAAAAGATTCTTTACGGACAGTTGGTGGAAGAAGTGAAAAAGAGGTTGGATGCAGGCGGGGAAGAAAAAGAAGAAGTTTCGCAGATCGTAAAGGTTCTTCCTATTTGTTATGACAAGGAGTTTGCGTGGGATTTGGAAGAGTGTGCATCATTTGAGAAGGTATCGGTAGAGGAATTTATCCGGATGCATTCAGAACATGAATATTATGCGTATATGCTGGGAGTTGCGCCGGGACATGCGTATATGGCGAGATTTGAGGAACCGTTCCATTTCAAGAGAAGAACGGAGCCGAGAGTACATATTAACGGACGCTCCATTGTGGCGGCGGAGAATCAGTCAAACCTGATTCCGTTCGATCAGCCATGCGGCTGGAATATCGTGGCAGGCACACCCTGCAATATCTGTGACTATTCCAAAGAGGAGCCTTTCCTTGTCAATGCAGGAGACTGGGTAAAATATCAGCCTGTCAGCAGGAAGGAATATGACCAGATCCGTTCTGATGTAGAGCGGGGAACTTATAAACTGGAGACATATGTAAAAAAGGTGGTGAAATAGCATGGGAATTATTGTAGAAAATCCGGGTATACAGACCACCGTACAGGACGAAGGGCGCTTCGGATACCAGCAGTTCGGAGTATCACCAGCCGGTCCCATGGATACCCAGTCCTTCTATATTGCCAATATTCTGGCAGGAAACAGGAGAGGTGAAAGTGCGCTGGAGATTACTTTTATGGGACCGGAGCTGAAGTTTGAGAAGGATAATATCATTGCGGTGACAGGAGCCAATGTATCTCCGAGTGTGAATGGAGAGGCGATTCCTATGTACCAGGCAGTTTTGGTACATGCCGGAGATACTCTTTCCTTTGGCGTTGCCAGCGGAGGGAGCCGGGCTTACATAGCATTTTCCGGAGGGCTTGATGTGCCTGTTGTTATGGGAAGTAAGGCGACATTGATGAGAAATAAACTTGGCGGAGTGGAAGGCCGCAAACTGGAGAAAGGTGACAGGATCGGCTTCTGCTGTCCCAGGACAACACTTCCTAATATGGAGATGCGCAGGATGGAGCCGGAGGTATTTCCGCAGGGCGATATTACCTTAAGGGTAGTGACCGGACCACAGGACAGTGCATTTACTGAAGAGGAAGTGCGGAAATTCTTCTGGTACAGTGCAGTGATCACCAATGAATCTGACCGGATGGGGATCAGGCTGGAAAGAGAAGAACCTCTGAAGCATATCAAAGATGGAAATATACTGACAGACGGCGTGGCGTTCGGCTCCATTCAGGTGCCTACCAATGGACAGGTCATTATCATGATGGCGGATCGGCAGACGACAGGTGGTTATACGAAGATCGGAACCGTTATTTCGGTGGATCTGCCTAAGCTGGCGCAGGCACAGCCGGGATATAAGGTTCATTTTGTGAGAGTGGGGATCCAGCTTGCACAGGAACTTTATTTAAGAAATAAGAAGAAGCTGCAGAATCTGGAAAAGAAGCTGGGCCAGAGAAGTTAGCGGAGGAAAATCGTATGAAGTATGAAAAGATTATTGATCTTCTGCGTGAAGTGGAAAAATCCGGGGTAGAGGAATTTGAGCTGGAAAAAGAAAACTTTCGTATCCGCATAAAAAAATCATCCGGAAGCAGCCGGGAACCGGAGGGGGAAGCACAGCCGGATGCCTCGGTTTATGGTTCCGGCAGAAAGACCGAAGATGCAGAAGTGTCTATCCAGGAGGGAACGATCATAAGATCTCCGCTTGTAGGAGTATTCCATGCAGCGGGAAGTCAGGAAGGAGAGACATCCGTAACCCTGGGAAGCCGTGTGGAGGCAGGGCAGGTGCTTGGAGCAATAGAGGCTATGAAACTGATGAACGATGTAGTATCAGGATGTGCAGGGACGATCTCGGAAATATTAGTGAAGGATAAAGAACTTGTAGAGTACGGACAGCCTTTGTTCGTGATAGAAGAGTAGGGAGTGAAGACATGTTTCGGAAAGTATTGATCGCGAATCGCGGAGAGATCGCAGTGCGGATCATACGTACCTGCAGAGAAATGAATATCCGAACAGCAGCAGTATACTCTGAAGCAGATGCCGATGCAATGCATGTCAGGCTGGCGGATGAAGCGGTGTGCATTGGGCCGGCTGCTCCGGCGGAGAGCTACCTTAATATGAAGCAGATCATAGGAGCAGCCCTGGCTCTGAAAGCGGAGGCAATCCATCCCGGCTTTGGATTTCTGTCAGAGAATGCGGAATTTGCCAGGATGTGTCAGGAATGTGGAATAGCATTTATTGGCCCGTCCCCGGAGCTGATCGAGAAGATGGGAAATAAATCCGAGGCAAAGCAAACCATGAAAGAGGCCGGGATTCCGGTGGTGCCGGGAACGGATTTTCCTGTATCCGGCGGGGAAGAAGCACTGGAAGAAGCAAACAAGATTGGTTTTCCTGTTATGATAAAGGCCTCTGCCGGCGGGGGCGGCAAAGGGATGCGGCTTGCTTATACACAGCAGGAATTTCCGGCTCTTTTCCATGCAGCGCAGCAGGAAGCGATCAACGCGTTCGGGGACGGTACTATGTATCTGGAACGGTATGTACAGGCGCCGAGACATGTGGAAGTACAGATCATAGGCGACCGGTACGGCAATGTAGTACATCTGGGGGAAAGGGACTGTTCTATCCAAAGAAGGCATCAGAAGATGATCGAGGAGTCACCCTGCGCCTTTATTTCTCCGGAGATTCGGGAAAAAATGTGCTGCACGGCAGTGGAAGCGGCCCGGGCAGTGGGATACGAAAATGCAGGAACCATAGAATTTTTGCTGGATCAGTCGGGGGAGTTCTTTTTTATGGAAATGAACACAAGGATCCAGGTAGAACATCCGGTCAGCGAACTGGTTTCCGGTGTTGACCTGATCCGGGAGCAGATCCGCACGGCAGCAGGGCTTCCGCTAAGTGTGAAGCAGGAAGATATTGTATTCCGGGGACATGCTATTGAGTGCAGGATCAATGCAGAGGATCCCCTTCACGGATTTATGCCCTGCCCGGGGACGGTAAAAAAGATACATCTGCCGGGAGGGAATGGGATTCGTATGGACACGGCTATTTATCCGGGTTACCGGATTCCTCCGTACTATGATTCCATGATCGTAAAAGTTATCACGTTCGACAGGGACCGTACAGGAGCCATTTCCAAGATGAGCAGCGTCCTTAGTGAACTGATGATAGAAGGGGTGGAGACAAACAGGGATTTTCTGTATGATGTGCTGCATCATCCGGATTTCCTAAGCGGTATGTTCCACACAGACTTTATTGAAAGAAATTATGAACTGTAAAAGAAAGGAAGGAATTATTATGAAGATTGTTGTATTAGACGGATATACCTTGAACCCTGGAGATATCAGCTGGGGAGGAATGGAAGCCCTTGGCGAGGTTACAGTGTACGACCGTACAAAACCGGAAGATATCATAGAGAGGATTGGCGATGCAGAAGTAGTTTACACAAACAAGACTCCGATCACCAAAGAGACATTGGATGCCTGCCCGAGTATTAAATTTATCGGAGTTCTGGCAACTGGATATAATGTCATCGATATTGCAGCTGCAAAAGAAAAAGGAATCCCGGTATCCAATATTCCTACATATGGAACGGCAGCAGTATCACAGTTTGCGATCGCTCTTCTTCTGGAGCTTTGCCATCATATCGGAGAACATTCGGATGCAGTAAAGGCAGGAGAGTGGAGCAGCAATCCGGACTGGTGTTTCTGGAAACATCCTCTTGTTGAGCTGGATGGAAAAACAATGGGAATCATTGGATTTGGCCGTATCGGACAGGACACAGGAAAGATCGCACAGGCGCTTGGCATGAAAGTTCTTGCTTATGACGCGTTTAAAAGACCGGAGCTTGAAAGCGACACATGTCATTATACGGACCTTGATACACTTTTGAAAGAATCCGATGTTATTTCTCTGCATTGCCCGTTATTCCCGGATACAGAGGGAATCATCAACAAAGATACGATCGCAAAAATGAAAGACGGCGTTATGATCATTAACGATTCCAGAGGTCCTCTTATTGTGGAACAGGATTTAAGAGACGCTCTTGACAGCGGAAAGGTTGCGGGAGCAGCTCTGGATGTGGTTTCCACAGAGCCGATCAAAATGGACAATCCGCTCCTTGGAGCAAAGAATGTCATCCTGACTCCTCACATTGCATGGGCTCCAAAGGAATCCAGGCAGAGACTGATGGATATTGCAGTGGCAAATTTGAAAGCATATGTGGACGGACAGCCGCAGAATGTCGTAAATTCATAAATTATTCAGACATGAGTGAGATCTGACCGGGAAACACCGGCGGATCTGTACAGCGAGTCTGAAGAAAATAAAGGAAATGAAAAGAAGGAGGAAGTAATTATGTATCATGTGGATCTGAACAGTGACATGGGCGAAAGTTTTGGAGCCTATAAGCTTGGGGGCGACGAGGAGATCATCAAATACGTGACGACCGCCAATGTTGCATGCGGATGGCATGCAGGCGATCCGATGGTGATGGACAAGACAGTACGCATGGCGAAAGAGAGAGGCGTTATGGTAGGCGCTCATCCCGGTTATCCGGATCTGATGGGCTTTGGCCGGAGAAAAATGGTTCTTTCTTTCCAGGAAGTGAAGAACTATGTGAAATATCAGATTGGAGCCCTGTCCGCCTTTACAAAGAGCTATGGCATGCAACTTCAGCATGTGGCTCCTCACGGCGCAATGGGAAATCAGTGCCAGTATGATGAAGAGATTTCCACTGCTATTGTTGAAGCGATCACAGAGGTGGACAAAGATCTGATCGTATATTATTGTGCAGGAGCCGTTCTCGGACAGATTGCAGAGAGCAAAGGACTTCGCACCGCTTCTGAAATTTTTGCGGACCGCGCTTATATGGATGATCTGTCATTGGTACCGAGAAAAATGGAAGGTTCCATGATCACGGATGAAAATATCGCCATCGAAAGATGCGTGCGCATGATCAAGGAAGGAAAAGTAACATCCATCAACGGTAAAGAACTGGATATTAAAGGAGATACCCTCTGCGTACATGGCGACGGGCCGAAAGCCCTTGCGTTTGTACAGAAAATACGGGAGAGATTTGAAAAAGAGGGCATCGAGATCAGACACCTGTAAGGCGATGCTTAAAACAAAGGAGTGAAAGAGATGAGTAAAGAAAATAAGAAACAAATGTCTGTTGTAAAGAAAATGATGATTGCCCTTGTGGGAGGTCTTGTTGTCGGACTTATATTTATGTTTATCCGAAGCAGCCTGCTTGATTCGGGAAATGAGGCTACGTGGAACCTCATCAACAAAATTCTCTTCCAGGATATTACGGCTGCTGACGGTACGGGAGCACTGGGTATCCTCTATATTATCGGCCAGCTCTTTATGAGAGGTCTTCAGGCAGCCATTGTGCCTCTGGTACTTGTATCCTTAAGCCTTGCAATGTGCAGTATTTCCAGCTCCACAAAGCTTGGAAGGATCGCGGGACGCACAGTACTCGGATTCATCTGCTTCTATATTGTAGGCGCATTCTGCGGCGGCGTTGTGGCATACCTGATGAAATCAGCAGGGCTTTTCAATGTAAACCTTCCTGCAGAAGCGGTTACTGATGCGGCGACTATTGAGGCGTTTAACCCGCTGGCAACCATTGTAACAGCTGTTCCCTCCAATATTACGGAAGTATTCAGCAGCAACAACAGTATTCTGGCAGTCGTAGTGGTAGCTATCGTGATCGGTCTGTGCCTGCAGGCGCTGGGAGAAAAAGGCGACCCTCTCAAAAAAGTGTTTGAGAGTGTCAGCGAAGTTGTCAATATGTATCTGACATTCCTTATTAATAAGGTGGGTCCTGTTGCAATCTTCTGTCTGGTATCCCGTACATTCGCTATTTACGGTACAGAATATCTTGCTCCGGCAGCAGCTTATATTGTGGGAGCGATGATCACCCTGTTCGTACTGGTAGTAACGCTTTATCCGATCGGTATCTGGCTGACAACAAGACTGAATCCGATGAAGTTTATAAAGAAAATTGCCAAAGTTGGTGTGTTCGGATTCTCTGTAAACTCTTCTGCAGCTACATTGCCTCTGAACACAAGAACAAATCTGGACGAGCTGGGATGCAGCCAGGAAATTACAAGCTTTGTACTTCCTACCGGTATGACGATCAACATGAACGGAACTACAGTTATGCACATGTTTGCAGTTACATTTATTGCAACATCTGCAGGAATCGATGTGACACCGGCAAATCTGGTTGTGATCGCGTTCCTTTCCATCTGTGCAGCAATGGGATGCCCGGCTATTCCGATCGCCGGAACGACTCTGATCGTAACGATCCTCTCCGGTATGGGATGGACATCAGATGCATGTATGATCGCTTATGCGCTGGTTGTAGCAATTAACCGTCCGGTTGAAATGGCTCTGCTGCCTCTGAACGTTATCGGTGACGCTGCTACAAATGTTATTGTAAATGCAAAAGAAAAGGAATTGAACAAAGAGGTATACAACAGCTAAAAAGCTGTTAAAACAGAATGTCTTGTCTTTTCTTCTGTGATGATATATAATAAAAAAAGCGAAAGTTTACATTATGTCGGTCTTTGCGCCGGCATAATGCAGTATAAGGAAGTGGAGGAGACAATATATGTTAGTATCAGCGAAAGAAATGCTTGAAAAAGCAGTAGAAGGCCATTATGCAGTAGGTCAGTTCAACATCAACAATCTGGAGTGGACAAAAGCAATCCTGCTTACAGCAGAGGAATGCAAATCTCCGGTCATCCTGGGAGTATCCGAAGGTGCCGGAAAGTATATGACAGGATTCAAGACTGTTGCAGACATGGTAAAGGCTATGATCGATGAACTTGGTATCACTGTACCTGTAGCTCTTCATCTGGATCATGGAACATACGAAGGATGCTACAAGTGTATCGAAGCGGGATTTTCTTCTATTATGTTTGACGGATCTCACTATCCGATCGAAGAAAATGTTGCAAAGACAAAAGAACTGGTTGCTGTATGCGCTGAGAAAGGAATGTCCCTGGAAGCAGAAGTTGGCTCCATCGGCGGTGAAGAAGACGGAGTTGTAGGAATGGGCGAGTGCGCTGATCCGAACGAGTGTAAAATGATCGCTGATCTTGGCGTTACAATGCTTGCAGCAGGAATCGGAAATATCCACGGAAAATATCCGGAAAACTGGCAGGGATTAAGCTTTGAAACTCTGGATGCCATCCAGAAGCTGACAGGAAAGATGCCGCTGGTTCTTCACGGAGGAACAGGAATCCCGGAGGATATGATCAAGAAAGCAATTGATCTGGGAGTTGCAAAGATCAATGTAAACACAGAGTGTCAGTTATCTTTCGCTGCCGCTACACGTAAATACATTGAAGATGGAAAAGATCTGGAAGGAAAGGGATTTGATCCTCGTAAACTCCTGAAACCGGGTACAGATGCAATTATGCAGACAGTAAAAGAAAAGATGGAATTATTCGGCTCTGTTGGGAAAGCCTAAGAGCGAAAAGAGAAATGAAGTGGAATAAAGGTGTTCCGGCCGGGAGGTCGGAGTGCCTTTTTCTGGTTAAAGGGAATGTTCAGACGACATAGCCCTCATCAGCTCTTTAAACAGATAGAAAGAAAGGATTACGGAAAATATGAGTGAATTATTTAATGTGGCAGATATTTTCGGAGAAAATGTATTCGATGATGCGACTATGCAGGAACGTCTGCCGAAGAAGGTCTACAAGGATCTGAAGAAGATGATTGAGGAAGGCAAGGAACTGGACCTTGCTACAGCGGATGTGATTGCGCATGAGATGAAGGAATGGGCGATTGAGAAGGGCGCAACTCATTACACACACTGGTTCCAGCCGCTTACAGGTGTAACTGCAGAAAAACATGATTCCTTTATTTCCGCACCTATGGAAACCGGAAAAGTGCTGATGAGTTTTTCCGGTAAGGAGCTGATCAAGGGTGAGCCGGATGCTTCTTCCTTCCCGTCAGGAGGACTTCGGGCAACTTTTGAAGCACGCGGATATACTGCGTGGGACTGCACCTCCCCGGCCTTTGTCCGGAAAGATGCAGCCGGCGCTACTTTGTGTATCCCAACTGCATTCTGTTCCTACACAGGAGAGGCGCTGGATCAGAAAACACCGCTTCTTCGCTCCATGGAAGCGATCAACGAGCAGTCTCTTCGTCTGATCCGCTTATTTGGAAATACAAGGGCGAAGAAGGTAACGCCTTCTGTAGGACCGGAGCAGGAATATTTCCTTGTTGATGCAAAGAAATTTCTGGAAAGAAAGGACCTGATCTATACAGGACGTACCTTGTTTGGCGCGATGCCTCCCAAGGGACAGGAGCTGGACGACCATTATTTTGGAACCATTCGTCAGCGTATTGCCTCATTTATGAAAGATGTCAATGAAGAGCTGTGGAAAATGGGCGTGACATCCAAGACACAGCACAACGAGGTTGCTCCTGCGCAGCATGAACTTGCGCCGATCTACGCTAAGGCGAATGTGGCTGTCGATCACAATCAGCTTGTTATGCAGACCTTAAAGCGGATTGCTTCTGAACACGGAATGAAATGTCTCCTTCATGAAAAACCGTTTGCAGGTGTCAATGGTTCCGGAAAGCATAATAACTGGTCACTGACAACAGATGAGGGCAAAAATCTTCTTGATCCGGGCGAGACTCCTCATGAAAATATTCAGTTCCTCCTTGTGCTCACCTGTATTTTGAAAGCAGTGGACGAACATGCGGCGCTGC
>OGYS01001261.1_pt1 | contig 15210 bp, 12 predicted proteins | sample 1576611 | NCBI WGS metagenome assembly OGYS01 (sample SAMEA3541571, study PRJEB24748) | human gut metagenome | biome: human gut; feature: human-associated habitat; material: faeces | place: China | collected 2012
AAATTCAGAAGGAGGAAATCCAAATGAGAAACCTCAAGCGGACTCTCAGCCTGGTAATGGCCATGGCCCTGATTGTGGGCATGATGGTCGTCTCCGCCAGCGCTGTGAGCAGTGATTTCAACGACTCTGCTGAAATCACCAACACTGAGGCGGTTGATGTGATGACCGCCATCGGTGTGTTCGAGGGCACCGACAAGGGCGCCTTCAACCCCACCGGCATCCTGACCCGTGAGCAGGCCGCCAAGATCGTGGCTGTCATGCTCCTGGGCGAGGAGGACGCCAATAAGCTGAGCACTAACTCCACCACCTTCAAGGACGTGGCCGCCAACCGCTGGTCCGCGGGCTACATCGGCTACTGCGTGCAGCAGGGCATCCTGGCGGGCACCGGCAACGGCAACTTCGACCCCGAGGGCGAGCTGACCGGCCTGGCCTTTGCGAAGATGATGCTGGTGGCCCTGGGCTATGACGCGAAGGTTGCCAACTATGTGGGCAACGACTGGGCCATCAACGTGGCCGCCGACGCGGTGAACGCGGGCATCGCCCCCAAGGGCATCGTGCTGGCCGACGCCATGACCCGTGAGCAGGCCGCCCAGATGGCGTTCCAGACCCTGACCGCCGACACTGTGTACTACACCAACAAGGGCACCACTGTCATCGGCTCCGACGGCATGCAGGTTATCGTGGGTGCTTCCGCCCCTGTGAAGGTCGCCAACAGCACGACCGATGATTACCGCACCGTGAAGGGCGACAAGGACGAGGTGCAGCAGTTCTGCGAGAAGTACTTCTCTGACCTGACCCTGAACAGCAATAACCACGACGATTTCGGCCGTCCCTCCGACCAGTGGAAGAACGGCACCAAGGAGATCGGCACCTATGCTTCCACCGCCGATGCCTCTTACTCCGAGAAGGTCAGCTCCAAGACCCTGTACTCCGACCTGGGCCTGGATAAGACCACTACTGTGGATGTGACCGAGGACGGCAAGGCCAATGGCACCTTCACCATCGAAAAGGGCAACAGCGACGACGAGCTCGGCGGCAACGGCGTTCTGGTCGAGGCTTTTGTGGACAACGACGACAACGTGACCCTGGTGGTCATCAACACCTACGTGGGCGAGATCTCCAAGGTTACCGCCGCGAAGGACGGCGATGACCGCTATGTCACCGTGGACGGCAAGAAGTTCGAGACTGAGTCCTTCGAGAAGGACGACGTGGTTCTCTACACCATGGCTGATGGTGAGATCCAGACCATGACCCTGGCCGAGGTGGTTGAGGGCGTCGAGGTCACCAAGACCACCGGCGATTCCAGCTTCGTGGCTGACGGCGAGACCTACAAGTACAGCGCGAAGATGTCCAATAAGGGTGATGTCAAGGTCGACAGCGTGCTGGACCTGTACCTGGATTCCTATGGGTAACGCTCGAGGCGATCGCGGCCCCGCACGCAAACCCGCCGAGAACAATAAGTCGGGCAAAAAGACGACGCTCTTTGTCGTTCTGGGTCTTATCGTCATTGTCTATATCGTAGGCGTCGTAGCGTTTTCACAGGTAGCCTACCCCAACACCACTATCGCCGGCGTCGATGTCTCGTTCTCCAACGCTTCGTCTGCCGCCACCAAGGTCAACTCGGCTTGGAAGCACTATAAGCTCACCGTGACAGGCGATGACTTTAGCTGGACCTATCAGCCCGAGTCCGATGAGCCCATTGTCGACGGCGAAGCTGCCGCAAAAGAAATTATCAGCCGCAACGAAGCCTTTGTATGGCCGGCTCGCCTTGTAGAATCCTTAAGCGGCAAGACCAAAACAACCGCTAACTCCAACGAAGTCGATCTTGATCAAGACGTCGACCTGTCCATGCTCTCCGACACCTTTGACCAAAAGCAGTTTGAGAAGGATCTGGGCGCCGCCATCGACGAGTTTAACGAGGGGCGTTCGGGCGCGTTCGAGGCCAATAGCTCCTATGACGAGCAGGCCGGCAAGTTTACCGTCGAGAAGGCGCGCTCCAACGAAAAACTCAACCGCGAGCATGTCATTAAGTATGCCGAGCTCGAGCTTGCCTCGCTGGCCGAGACCGTAGATCTTTCCAAGCTCGGCAACGATGCCTATGAGCCGCTCAATGGAACGCTGACCGATGATCAGATTCAGGCCGCATGCGATGCCGCCAACAACTTCTTGGGCGTCAACGTGACCCTCAAACTCAACGGCGAGGATGCCGGCAAGGTTGATGGCAGCTCCGTGTTGCAGTGGATCAGTTTTGCCGATCCGGCCAACCCCACGCTCGATACGTCGCAGATCAGCAGCTGGGCAGCCGAGCTCGCCAACGGCTTTAATACCGTGGGCTCCACTCGCTGGTGGACGCGCGCCGATGGCAAGCAGTGCGCCGTCGAAGGCGGCGACTTTGGTTGGTCCATCGACAGTACCTCGCTCGCCAAGCAGGTCGAAGACGCCATTAACAACAAGCAGACCGGCGAAATCGATATCAAGTACTCCCAGAAGGCCGACACCTTTACCGCAAAGGGAGAGCCTGACTGGAAGGCATACGTCGATGTCGATCTGTCCGAGCAGCACGCGCGCTACTACGACGAGAGCGGCAATATTGTGTGGGAGGCCAACTTTATTTCCGGCAAACCGGGCGAAGACGCCACCCCCGAGGGCGTATGGCAGATCAACAGCAACAATGGCGCCAGCAAGCTTATCGGTGCCAAGGACCCCGAGACCGGCAAGCCCAAATACGAGAGCCCGGTCAGCTATTGGATGCCGTTCGAGGGCAATATGGTCGGATTCCACGACGCCACCTGGCAAAACGACAAGAGCTTCGATAATGCCGAGTCGTACAAGTGGTGCGGCAGCCACGGTTGCATCAACCTGCGCCTGGCAGATGCAAAGGCACTTCACGACTGCATCAAAGTCGGCCTGTGCGTGGTTGTCCACTCGTAGTGCAACGCGCGCATTCCCACAACGTGGAGCTGCTGCGACCAATCTAACAGTTCCGAAAGAATCCGCCATATGCGCCCGCCTTACGCGACGGGCGCATATACTTATTAAGGAACTTTCTATAAAGGAGACGCTATGCCGAATGTCCCCACCATCACCCCAGGCCCGGATGATGCCGAGTACACGCCCGAAGGTGCCACCGAAACGATTCCTTTGATTACAAACGTACATGCCGAAAAGCAGAGCGAACGCACGAACGATACGGCCGAGATTTCCGATGAAGAGGCATATGCCAAGCTCAAGGCAAAACGTGCCGAACGTCGACGCAAAAAGCTGATTCGACGCGGTATTGCCGCCGGCGTCGTAGGTGCCATCGCGCTCATTGCCATTGTCGCAACCCTGGTTATCAATGCGCAGCCACAGGGCGCTAGCGAGCCTGTGACCGACATGGTGACCGAGGGCACGTTTACCACAACGGTCGAGGCGAAAGGCCAGCTCAAACCCATTTCGTCCTCAGTGGTCTCCCCTTCTGTCGACGGCACGGTCGATTCGATCAACGTGCAGGCAGGCCAATCCGTCAACGAGGGCGACGTGCTTATGACCATTAAAAACGACGAGCTCGATCGCAACGTTGCCGAGGCGCAGCGTGCAGTTGCAGCCGCCCAGGAAGACCTCGCCAACGCGCAGAAAGCCCTCGCTTCCGCGCAGGCCACCCCAACGACGGACGTCGATGCAGCTTCCGCCGCAGCGGCAGGCGCCTCCGCTGGGTCCGCCGACACGAACACCGTATCGGCCGCACAGCGCAGCCTCGCATCAGCCCAGGCAAACCTCGATCAGACGAACGCCAAGGCCGCCGGGCGCACGGTTACGGCGCCGAGCTCGGGCAGCATCGTGGAGCTTAACGCCAAGGTGGGCGCCACGGTAACAGGCGGCATGATCATGGGCGAAAGCGATACGAGCGGCGGCAAGCAGTGCATGCAGATCGCCGACCTCTCCAAGATGAAGGTAACGGTTCAGGTGGGCGAAAAGGACATCACCAAGATCGCCGTGGGCCAGAGCGCCAACGTGACCTATCCCGCGTTTCCCGATATTGTGAGCCAGGGGACGGTCACGGCCATCGCCTCGGTGGCAAACTCCGACTCCAACTCCGGCGGCGGCAGCGTAACCTTTAACGTCGACATCCTCATCGAGGCTCCCGACGCGCGCCTGAAGCCGGGCATGACAGCCGAGGTCTCGGTGGTGACCGAGCAGCTCGACGACATGGTGATGGTGCCGACGATGGCGCTCATGACCGAAGATGGCGAACACTATTACGTCAACGTGGCAACCGATTCGGAAGGCAAGAAGACGCGCCGCGTGAAGGTGACCGTCGTGACGCAAAACGACAACGAGGCTGTAGTCGGTAAGACGCAGGTCAAGCGCGACGACCAGGGCAACGAAATCAATCCTGGCGTGCCCACAACCAAACTGCGCGACGGTGACACCCTCGTCATGGACACCGGAGCGGGCGCAACGGCTGACGGCGGCCACAGCGCGGATTCGGGCAACATGTCTGCCGACGAGGGTATGTAATGCGTCCCGTCATCGACATTCGCAACGTGCACCGTATCTTTGAGAGCGAGGCCGGCTGCGCCCATATCCTGCACAACGTGAGCCTGGCGGTAGATCCCGGCGAGTTCGTCGCTATCACCGGCCCCTCGGGCTCGGGCAAGTCGACGCTCATGAACATCCTAGGCTGCCTGGATAAACCGACGGCAGGCGACTACTACCTGCAAGGGCTCAACGTGGCCGAGCTCGATGATGACGAGCTCACCGAAGTTCGCGCCCTGAGCATTGGCTTTGTCTTTCAGAGCTTCAACCTGCTGCCGCGCCTGTCGGTTATCGAAAACGTCATGCTGCCGCTGGCCTACACCAATGTGCCCCGTAGCCAGCGCGAGATGCGCGCCGTGCACGCACTGCAGGCCGTCACGCTACCGGTCGACCACTGGGACCACCGCATATCCGAGCTCTCGGGCGGCCAGATGCAGCGTGTCGCCATCGCGCGCGCCCTCGTCAATGACCCGCCCATCATCCTGGCCGATGAGCCAACGGGAAACCTGGACTCCGCAACCGGAGCGCTTGTGATGGAGACCTTCCATAAGCTCCAGGAGCGTGGCAAAACCATCGTGCTTATCACACACGACCCCGGCATTGCCGCCGAGGCCGACCGTGCCGTGACCATACGCGACGGTCGCATTCACGACGGCGCGTATATTCCACATGCACCGCGGACCCTGCGCAGCGCCGTAGATAGCCTGCCCATGATTTCCGCCTCCGCCAACCCGCCGAAAGGAGTGATGGCATGAGCGCCCGCGATCTCATCCAGGAAGCCCTTCATTCGCTCGAGGCCAACAAGGGGCGCAGCCTGCTCACCATCCTGGGAATCGTCATTGGCATTGCCTCGGTCATCGCCATGACCTCGCTCATCGGCGGCATCCAAAACAGCCTGGTCAACAGCCTGGGCCTCAATGCGGCACGCATGGTGCAAATCTATTCGTCGCAAGAACTCACCGAGTCGGACATCGAGAAGCTTCAAAAACTGTTGCCGCAGATTGAGCAGATCGGCATTGTCGACAGCGCGTATACCGAATACAAGGTCGGGGATAAAAGCTATACCGTCATGGCGCAGGGCGTCGACAGCGACATGCTCGACGCCGTGGGGGCCAGCAAGTTCGTTGCGGGACGTGTCTATTCACAGGCAGAGTCTCAATCAGGCTCGCGCGTGGCGCTCATCAGCCGCGGCGGCGCCGATCAGCTTTACGGCAACGAACAGGACGCGGTGGGGAAAACCATCAAGGTGTCCAACGGCGAGGTGCAGATTGTAGGCGTGATTGATGGCGGCAGCGACTCCATGGGCTCGCTCACGCTGTATATGCCACGCGAAACCATCGCCGGGCTGTTTGGCGACGAGAATCCTTCATTCCCCAGCGTGACGGCACTTGCCGCCGAGGGCACGGACATGGATGAGCTTTGTAAGGCCATCGAGTCCAAGGTGCGCGCGATGAAGGGCATCGAGGAGGATGATGAGTACGACAGTGTATCGGCGACATCCATGAAAAGCGCCATCGATGCACTCAACTCCTTTATGGGCGCGTTCTCGCTCATCATGGGTGCTGTCGCCAGCATCTCGCTGCTTGTCGGCGGTATCGGCATTATGAATATGATGCTCACCAACGTGACTGAGCGCATCCGCGAGATCGGTATTCGCCGTGCCCTGGGTGCCAGTCGTCGCGATATCACCGCGCAGTTTTTGGCCGAGTCCTCGGCGCTGTGCGTCACCGGTGGCCTGCTGGGTGTCCTGATTGGCTATCTGCTGGCCTGGGGCCTCGCGATGTTTGCCGCAGGATCAGGGGTTCTCAACGAGCTCGGTGCCAGTGGGGAGATCACACCGAGCTTTTCAATCGCCACGGTGCTGCTGGCCTTCGGCGTCTCCGTCGGCATCGGCGTAATCTTTGGCTTCTACCCCGCTCGCCGCGCGGCAAAACTCAACCCGGTGGAGTGCCTACGCTACCAGTAAGCCACCACCAGCTACCAGTAAGCCACCACCAACAAGTTGCGGTGAATTAGGAACCGGATATGCTATCTAGCAGCAAAAACAGACACTATTTCACCGCAACTTATTGAAGGACTGTTTGCGCCAGTTCTGGGCGTCGTCCTCGAGCTATTGATGGATAACGGGCTTGTACGGGTCGAGCTTGCACGGGGCGCTCCTCCTCGCGGGCGGGAGGGCGCGCAGGCGCGGCAAGCGCCTAGCGCGCGAACTCCCGTAAGAGCGCGTCTTCCACTTCCCGAAGCGAAAGGGCCCCGCCTCCCTCGGCGGGACGGGTGACCACGATGCAGCGCGCTCCCACGTCGCGCGCGGAGGCGAGCTTCTCGGCCGTGCCGCCTACGGTTCCCGAGTCCTTGGTCACAAGCCACTGGGCGCCCACCTGCCGAAGCATCGCCTCGTTGAGCTCGCGGGTGAAGGGCCCCTGCATGCCGATGACGTGCGACGGCGAAAACCCCGCGTCGATGCACTTCGTTATAGCACCGGGCAGCGGGAGCACGCGCACGAAGAAGCGCTCCGCGAAATCGGCGACGCGCGTGTAGGGAGCAAGCTCCTTGCTCCCCGTCGTGAGAAGAGCGCGACCCGGGTTCTCGGAGAGAAAGCGCGCCGCGCAGGCGATCGACGCGACCGACACGACGCCTTTGGGCAGCGCCTCGACCGGGCGCGCAAGGCGCAGGCATCGTGCACCCACGGCGAGCGAAGCGGCCCGGATGTTGCCGCTTGCGAGCGTAGCGAAGGGGTGCGTGGCGTCGACGACGATGCGCGCGCCAGAAAGCTCGCACTCCATGTCGGCCTCGTCGAGCCTGCCCGCATGCACCTCGATGCCCGGAAGCTCGCCCAAAAGCTCGCCTCCGTACTCGGTTGCCGCGTAGGCACGGGCGGGGATGCCCGCCCCGCTCGCCCATTCGCACAGAAGGCGGCCCTCGGTGGTGCCGGCGAAGATGCGCAGCGCCGGCGCGGATGCGGGAGCCGTCACTTCGGGCCGCCTGTGCGCGTGATCTGGTAGAGCAGCGCGTTCATAATGGCAGCCGCCACGGTCGAGCCGCCCTTGCGACCCCTCGCGACGATGGCCGGCACGCGTCGTGCGAGTAGCTCCTCTTTCGCCTCGACCACGTTCACAAACCCGACCGGCACCCCAACGACGAGCGCGGGCGCGATCTTCCCCGCGTCCATGAGCTCGGCGAGGCGCAGAAGTGCTGTGGGAGCGTTGCCGACGGCCACGATGAGCGGACCCTCGATGCCGCAAGCTTTGTCCATGCTCGCAACGGCGCGAGTCGTGCCCGCGGCGCGCGCAGCCGCGGCGACATCGGGGTCGGCCATGAAGCACACGGCCTTGCAGCCGAGCTTCGCGAGCGCGGGCTTGCTTATGCCTGCGAGCGCCATGTTCGTGTCGGTGAGCACCGTGGCCCCTGCGCGCAGTGCGTCGAGCGCACAGTGCGCGGCGTCATGGGTGAACACGAGGGAATCGGCGTACGAGAAGTCGGCAGTGGTGTGGATGACGCGCTTCACGACGGGCTCTTCGAGCGGCGGGAACGTGCGGCCGCCGAGCTCTTCGGTGATGATCTCGAAGCTGCGCCGCTCGATGTCGCCGGGCGCCATCTCCTTGGAATCCATCTAGTACTCCACTCCTTCCCTTGCACATATCCCCTGCTCGTAGGGGTGTTTCTTGCACCGCATCTCGGTTATGTAGTCGGCCTTCTCCACGATCTTGCGGGAAGGCGCGCGCCCGGTGAGCACTACTTCGACGCCGAGCGCGGACATATCGAGTGCGCGGTCCACGAGTGCCTCGTCGACAAGCCCCTTCGAAAGCGCGTCGAGCGCCTCGTCGAGCACGAGCAGTCCCTCTTGCGCGCCCTCGAGCTCGGCGAGCGCGGAAGCGAGGTTCCCATCGTGCAGCTCGCACGTCGCGGCAAGTTCTTCCGACGTCATCGACCAGGTAAACTTGTCCGACGCCTTCCCCGCGAACACGGGCACGCCAAAATGCTCGGCGAGCAGGCGCACCTCCCCGCTTTCGCCGTCTTTCAGGAACTGCACGACGACGACGCGGCGGCCTGCGGCGAGCATGCGAAGGGCGAGGCCCATCGCCGCCGTGGTCTTGCCTTTGCCGTCGCCATGATACACGTGGATCATACGCCCTCCTCGATAATGCGGTAGACATACTCCATGTCGAGCGCCCCGCGCACGACGTCGGCCAGGCGGTCGAACTCACGCGCACGGTGATCGGCCGCGGACGCCGCGCCCGCGTCACCCACGACGCTCTCGGGCAGGCCGCGCATGCGCGCGAGCGAGCGCGCGAGGGCGAGCGCCACCCCCGGTTCGTCGAACAGGCCGTGGAGATAGGTTCCGAACACGTTACCGCAGGCCGCGCCTTCCGGTTTGCCGCCAATCGTGCCCGCAGGGGCGCAGGAGACGGTCGTTTCGCCGTCGTGAATCTCGTACCCGCGCGCCATCATGCCGTTCCACACCGAGAACGCGCCTTGGGCGCCCGTGATGCGCAGTGCCGACTGGGCGAGGCGCTTTTCCTCCTTGAAAACCGTACTTGCAGGGATGAGCCCGAGCCCGCGCGCGGTGCCAGCGCCTTCCCTGCCGTGCGGGTCGGAAAGCTCGTCTCCCAAAAGCTGGTAGCCTCCGCATATGCCGAGCACCGGCGTGCCCGCGCCCGAAAGCGCGCGTACACAGGCTCCGATGCCGCTAGCCGCAAGCCAACGCGCGTCGTCGAGCGTAGTCTTCGAGCCGGGAAGCACCACCAGGTCGGGTCGGCCCAGATCGGTCGTCGAGGAAACGTAGCGCACGCCCACGCCGGGCACGCGCGAAAGCGGGTCGAAGTCGGTGAAGTTCGACAGATGCGGAAGACGCACGACGGCGACGTCGATGACGCCGCGCGCCTCGCGGGCAGATAGGCGCGGCGCGAGCGAGTCCTCGTCGTCCAGGTCAAGCGTGAGATACGGCACGACCCCCACGACGGGAACCCCGCACATCTTCTCGAGCGGGGCCAAACCCGGGCGCAGGATTTCCACATCGCCGCGGAACTTGTTCACCACAAGCCCCCGCAAAAGCGCGCGGTCCTCGGGCGCAAGGAGCGCGACCGTGCCGTAGAGCTGGGCAAACACCCCGCCTGGGTCGATGTCGCCCGCGAGCAGCACGGGGGAGGACACGGCGCGCGCGAGCCCCATGTTGACGATGTCGTTTTCGGCAAGGTTGATTTCGGCGGGGCTGCCGGCGCCCTCGATGACGATGACGTCGTTTTCCTCCGCGAGCGAATCGAACGCCTCCAAAATCTGCGGCATGAGCGCCTTCTTTCGCGCGAAGTAGTCCCTCGCAGCGAAGGCTCCCTGCGCCTTGCCGGCCACGATGAGCTGGCTTCGGTGGCCGCTTTCGGGCTTGAGCAGGATGGGGTTCATGCGCACGTCGGGCGCGATGCCGCACGCCTCGGCCTGCATGATCTGGGCGCGCCCCATCTCGAGCCCGTCGGCCGTGACGCCGCTGTTGAGTGCCATGTTCTGGCTCTTGAAGGGAGTCACGCGCAGGCCGTCCTGCGAAAGCACGCGGCACAGCCCCGCCGCGAGCAGGCTCTTCCCCGCGTTCGACATGGTGCCCTGGATCATGATGGGCTTGGCCCTACCCACGGGTATCGACCTCCTTCGCCAAGCCTCGGCCATCCGCGCCCGCCATAGCGCCGCTGAAAGAAGCGCCGCCCCGTTCGTCGGGTTCGCCTTCGCCCGATGCGTCTTCCGCCCGAAGCGCACGGCCGAACGCCATCGCAAGCCGGGCGTTCTCCTTGCGCGTGCGCACCGCGACGCGGCACCAGAAACGGGACAGTGCCGAAAACGAGTCGCACGTGCGGACCAAAACCCCCTGATCATACAGGCGCTCGGGGATGTCTTTCGCCGGCGTGCGGACTAAAAGGAAGTTCGCATCCGACGGCACGACGGAAAGCCCGAGCGAGGAGAGCTCGTGGGAAAGCCACGCTCGCTCGCCCTCCAATACATCGCGCGTGCGCGAGACGTATTCGACGTCTTCCAGGGCGGCGATACCCGCGGCCTCGGCGACCGAAGAGACGGGCCACGCCTGCCCCGCCCGGCGAATCCCCTCGATGAGTTGGGCGTTTCCGCTGATCAGATATCCCAACCGCAACCCCGCCATTCCGTAGAGCTTGGTGAACGCGGAGAGCACGGCCACATGGCGCGAACACGCGGCGCGTGCGGCCACGCTCCTTTCGCGGGCGTCGGGCGCAAATCCGAGGAAGCACTCGTCCACGACGAGCAGCGCGCCCACCTGCTCGCAGCGGCAAGCCGCGGCATCGATCACACGGGGGTCGACGAGGCGCCCCGTCGGGTTGTTCGGATTGCAGAGGTACGCCACGTCTCCCGGCCCCTCGATCGCGCGGGCGAAGGAGGCGGGCACGTCGAAGTCGTCCGCTTCGGAGAGCGGGAACTCCTGCACGCATGCGCCGTAGTACGATGCCGCCTCCGCATATTCAGAGAACGTCGGCGCGCACACGACGATGCGTTTCGGGCGCACCGCCGCGGCGAGCCGCCAGATGATGTCGGACGCGCCCGCGCCGCAGACGATAGTATCTTCGGGAATGCCCTGGTCGCGCGCTAGGGCGCGAACGAGGGCGAGGCTTTCCCTATCGGGGTAGGCGTCGATTCGAGAAAGCGCCTTGCAAGCTGCGGCGACGGCGCGCGGCGAGGGGCCTGCCGGATTCACGTTCACCGAGAAGTCAATGAGGTCGGAGGCACCCCCTTCGCAAGCGATGCCGAGCGATTGCGCGCTGCCCCCATGCGTGCGGGCGCGCAGGATTCCCCCGGCAGCCCGGGGCGCGGCGTGGTCTTTCCTCATGCCATCGCCCCCACGGCGAGCACGACCGCCGCGCGCGCGGCGCCGAAGACGACGAGCGCGCATACGGACGCGGCGAGCATGAGCCTTGTCGCCCGGGCGATGTCGCCCCACTCGATTTCGCGGGACGCGTCGCCTATCGTCGGTTTCTCAACAAGCTTGCCGAAATACACCGCGGGTCCTGCCAGGCGCAGCCCGAGCGCGCCCGCGCACGCTGACTCGGTCTGCGCCGCGTTCGGGCTCGCATGGCGACGCCTGTCGCGGCGCCAGATGCGCGCCGCCCCGCGCGCATCGAGCCCGACGATCGGGCACACGGCGATCATGAGCAGGTCGGATAAGCGCGAGGGGATCCAATTCACCGCATCGTCGAGGCGCGCCGAGGCGCAGCCGAAGTCGATGTAGCGCTCGTTTTTGTAGCCCACCATGCTGTCGAGCGTGTTCACCGCCTTGTACGCCATGCCCAAGGGCGCACCCCCGATCATAAGGTAGAAAAGCGGCGCGATGACACCGTCGCTCGCGTTCTCCGCCACCGTTTCCACGGCGGCGCGCGCGACGCCCTGCTCGTCGAGAACAGACGCGTCACGTCCCACGATGAGCCCGACGGCTTCGCGCGCCGCGACAAGGCCGCCCTTCGAGAACGCGCGGGCGACGGCCAGGCTCTGGCGGCGCAGCTCGCATGCCGCGAGAATCTGATAGCTCGCCCATGCCTCGGCCACGAAGCGCAAGCCGGAGTGAACCATGCCGCAAAGATGCAGGATTCCCCAGGTCAAAAGCCCACACGCAAGCGGAAGCGCCACGGCGAGCACAAGCCCTGCGGCGCGCGTGCCCGCGGACGTTTGCGGGAATGCGCCCCGCAGGCGGCCTTCGGCCCACGTGATCGCGCGCCCCATGGCGACGACGGGATGGGGAAGCCAGCGCGGGTCGCCGAAGGCAAGGTCGGCCGCGAACCCGGCGGCGACGGCAAGAATCGTCATCACCGGGCATCGCCCCCCCAAGCGGGGCGAACGTCGCGAAGGCAGCGCCCATCCCAAGTGGCGGCCCATGCGCCGCCCGGCTCGGTATGCACGTCGAAGTATCCCATTTTCGGGACAGCTAGCTCGGAGAGCAGCGCTTTCACGGTACCCGCGTGAACGACGAAGACGGCGCGCCCACTCCCCTGGGCGCGCTCCGATTTGCACGCCTCCCGAAACGCCGCGATGACGCGGCGGGTGAAATCGCTCTTGCCCTCGCCATGCGGGCAGCGCGTCTCGCACCAGGAGTCTACCCAGGCGCGATAGCGCGCATCCTCTTTAAGCTCGGCGGCGCTTCGCCCCTCGAAGTCGCCGAAATCCATCTCGCGCAGACCGGGGCACGCCATAAGCTCCGCGTTCGGGAAGAGGATGCGCGCCGTCTGGTCGGTGCGGGCCATGCCGCTCGTGATAACACGGAACACGTCACGATCGCACGCGAGGTCGCGCAAAGCGCGCTCGCCCGCACTCGACAGGGGCTCGTCGGTGCCCGCCCCGCTGTAGCGATGGTCTTCCGTGCCCGCCGTGGCACCATGGCGCACGAAGACGACTTCCAAAAGCGCACCCGCGCCCTGCGTCCCTCGAGGTGCATCGGCAAGGTTTCCTTTGAGGACCTGGGGAATCCCGCACGTCATGCGCACGACGACGTCGGCGCGCGCAGCGAGCGCGCATCCCAGGCGCCCCGCGCGCTCGCGCCATTGGGCGTCTTCCGCACTCATGGGGACGACCCCCGAGCCGACCAAGGGCAGAATCACTGCGTCGAAGCCGATCAGCCGCTCGAGCGCCCGGTCAGCGTCGAGCGCGCGTACGAGTTCCTCAGCACGGTATGCGACGCGGCCGGCAAAAGCCGCGGGCACGCCGCCCTCCGCAAGCTGCGCCGCGTCGACGAAATCGTCCGCCGCGAACCCGAGTTTTTCGCGCACGAAGGTCCTCTTCCCTGAATGCGCGCCACCTACCACGAGCATCATAGGAGCATGCCCCCCACCACCAGCATGGCAAGCATCGCGAGCTCGGCCCATTGCAGAAACCATCCGGCCAAATCCCCCGTCACCCCGCCGAAGCGGGACAGGGCAACATGGCGGTACCACGCGAGCACCAAAAGCCCCGCCACCGCCATAAAGGCGCCGACGGCCTGAGCGCACGCGACCATCCCTGCAGCCGAAGCCGCAGCGAAAGCGCAAAGCGGCACGACGATCGCCGCGCGCTTCTTCGCAGGCGAGAGCCCCGCGGCCATGCCGTCCGCCCGCGCGGCAGGCCAGCATTCAACGGCGAGTCCCGAAAGCGCGCGGGAGAACACGAGCGAGCACAGAAGCGCGAGGAACGCCCCCGCCGTAAGCGGCAGCGCGGTGAACAGGGAAAACTGCAGAATAAGGTACACAACAACACCGATGACCCCGAAGGCGCCCGCCCGCGGATCGTGCATAATCTCGAGCTTTCGCTCGCGCGGGGCCCAACTTGCAAGCGCATCGGAGGTGTCGCAGAGCCCGTCTAGGTGGATGCCTCCCGTCACCGCCACAGGCAGCGCCGCGAGCACGGCCGCGACAATGGTCGCGGGCACGCCGAGCAGGTTCGCCACGTGCCCCCACGCCGTCATGAGGAAGCCTTCCGCAAGGCCCACCAGGGGAAACGCGGCAAGTGCATGGGTTGACCCGAAATCGGTCCAGGCCGATTTCGGGACGGGGATGCGCGAGAACGTTCCGAACGCCGCGCCGATTGCCTCTGCTATCTTCACCTTGTAGGTCCTTCGCCTTTCATCCACACGGGAATCCCGCATACCACTTCGACTGCATGGTCGGCCAGCGCCGCCACGCCCGCGTTCACGCGCGCGAGCGCGCGCCTCCATGCCTCGGTCCCTTCATCGTAGCGCATCCCATCGGCGAACACGTCGACGGTGACCACCACCGTATACGCAGCGGCCTGAGCGAGCCGTTCGATGCCTCTGAGTACCTCGCGCGCCGCAGCGTCGGGGTCACGCGGGGACAAGCCGCCTTCCGCGAAGAGCTCGTTCGCAACCAGATTGCCCACGTCCTCCAAAAGAAGTGTGCAGCCGCGCGGAAGCCCGGGCGCTGCGGCGCCCACGTCACGCGAGCACTCGAGGGTGGAAAACCCTTTGCCTTCGCGCAGCGCCCGATGGCGCGCGATGCGGCGGGCGCCATCTTCCCCGAAGGGCTCCATCGTTGCCAGGTACACGCGAGGGCCGTCGTGCCCGAGGCACAGGGACTCGGCGTAGGCGCTCTTGCCGCTCGCGGCGGCGCCAATGACGAGCGTCACCGTCATTTCCCGGCCTCGAAATGCTCGTAAGCAGCCATGCCAGTCGCCGTGAACGTCTTCCCATCCCGGTACACGCGCAGCGCCGAATCCAGAAGGGGGAGATACGCCATGGCACCCGCGCCCTCGCCCAAGTGCATGCCTGCGTCGAGGGGCGCCTTTATGCCGAGCTCGCGAAGGAGCTCCCGGCTTGCGGGTTCGCTTGATGCGTGGGTGCCCACGAGGTAGCCCAAGGCGTTGGGGCACAGGCGCGCCGCGCACAGGGCCGCCGTGCAGGATATGACCCCGTCGAGGAGCGCCGGCGCCTTCGAGACCGCGGCCCCCAGGTAGAAGCCGCACATCGCAGCGATGTCGAAGCCGCCCACCTTCGAGAGCACGTCGATCGGGTCGGCGGGATCGGGCGAGTTCGCGTCGATAGCGCGCTCGACCACGTCGCGCTTGCGCGCGAGCGAGGCGTCCGAGAGCCCCGCGCCGCGCCCGACAAGGCTCCGCGCGTCCGCCCGGATGAGCACTGCGGCCACCGCCGCCGAGGTGGTCGTGTTGCTGCCTGTTCTGCAACACCAAGCTGCTCGCGCCCATCGA
>OGYS01001273.1_pt1 | contig 15045 bp, 10 predicted proteins | sample 1576611 | NCBI WGS metagenome assembly OGYS01 (sample SAMEA3541571, study PRJEB24748) | human gut metagenome | biome: human gut; feature: human-associated habitat; material: faeces | place: China | collected 2012
CGATAATGGTAACGGCCAGCAGGACCAGCACAAAATAGATGAAAAACTTGTATCGGAAAGAAAGCGCCGGCGATCGGATTCTGTACTGTCATGGAATCTCTGATGAATGCACTGGAGCGCCAGAAAATTTCTCTTCCGATTGCCAATACGAAAACGATGCTGCTCTACCCGGATTTTCTTCAGCCGCTGGCCGTAAAACTTGCTAACGAGCACAGAAGCAAGGGCATGGATGTCGCGCTGGTCTGCTTTGCAAGGGACAAGGTTCTTGCAGATTATGAAGAATACGGCAGAAAGAACCAGTTCGGCGGCATTGTCTATATTCAGAAGAGCGATTCGGTGCTTGCTATCGATTTGTCGACAGGAGAAGTACAGCCGGTGGAGCTGTAGGAGAGGAAGGGTACGAAAAAGATGAGATATTTGACCATTGCACTGACAAAAGGACGCCTGGCGTACCAGACGCTGGAGCTGCTGGAAAAAGTCGGCATCACCTGCGATGAAATGAAAAATAAAGATACGAGAAAGCTGATTTTCACGGACGAAGAGCATAAGCTCCGTTTCTTCCTCGCCAAAGGTCCGGATGTGCCGACCTATGTGGAGTACGGCGCAGCGGATATCGGAATCGTCGGAAAGGACACGATTCTGGAGGAAGGAAGACGCCTCTACGAGGTATTGGACCTTGGCTACGGCAAGTGCCGCATGTGTGTCTGCGGACCGGAATCCGCGCGTGAGCTGCTGCAGCACAACCAGCAGATCCGTGTGGCAACGAAGTACCCAAACATTGCCAAGGATTACTTCTACAACCGCAAGCACCAGACCGTTGAGATGATCAAGCTGAACGGCTCGATCGAGCTGGCACCGATTGTCGGACTTTCCGAAGTGATTGTGGATATTGTAGAGACAGGAAGCACTTTACGGGAAAACGGCCTGACCGTTCTCGAGGAGGTCTGCCCGCTGTCTGCGCGCATGGTTGTCAACCAGGTGAGCATGCGGATGGAAAATGAGAGAATTACCAAATTAATTCAGGATCTGAAAGGAGCACTGGTATGAGAATCGTAAAACTGACAAAAGAGACCACAGAAAATATTCTGGAGAATATGCTGAAACGAAGCCCGACACAGTACGGAACGTACGAGGCTTCCGTGCAGGAGATCATTGAGAATGTAAAAACAAGAAAAGACGCAGCCGTTTTCGAATATACCGAGAAATTCGACCACGCGATACTCGATGCTTCTACCGTAGAAGTAACACAGGAAGAGATTGATGAAGCGTACAACATCGTAGATCCAGAGCTGATCGGTGTCATCCGCAGATCCATGAAAAATATCCGTGAGTTCCACGAAAAACAGAAACAGAACAGCTGGTTCACCTCTACCGAGAACGGAACGATGCTTGGCCAGAAGCTGACCGCCCTGAACCGTGTCGGCGTATACGTTCCGGGAGGAAAGGCAGCGTATCCGTCCTCTGTTCTGATGAACATTCTTCCGGCAAAAGTGGCAGGAGTCAAAGAAATCTGCATGACAACGCCGTGCGGCAGAGACGGAAAAGTCAACCCGGTTGTCCTTGCGGCAGCAAAAGAAGCCGGTGCGGACCGCGTCTTTAAAATCGGCGGTGCACAGGCAATTGCAGCCCTTGCTTACGGAACCGAGAGCATTCCAAAAGTCGATAAAATCGTAGGACCTGGAAACATCTACGTTGCCCTTGCAAAGAAAGCCGTATACGGAAATGTCAGCATCGACTCCATCGCAGGCCCAAGTGAGATTCTTGTCCTTGCTGATGAGACTGCAAATCCGCGGTTCGTGGCAGCCGATCTCTTAAGCCAGGCTGAGCATGATGAGCTTGCAAGTGCGATCCTCATTACCACCTCCCAGGAACTGGCAGAGAAGGTAAGTGAAGAGGTAGACGGTTTCTTAAAAGTCCTCTCCAGAAGCGACATCATCTCCAAATCACTGGACAACTTCGGCTACATCCTTGTCACCGATTCGCATCAGGAAGCGATCGACACCGTAGATGCCATCGCACCGGAGCACCTCGAGATCGTGACGAAGAACCCGTTTGAGGATATGATGAAGGTACATAACGCCGGTGCTATTTTCCTCGGCGAGAACTCCAGCGAGCCTCTCGGTGACTATTTTGCCGGCCCGAACCATATCCTGCCGACGAACGGAACCGCAAAATTCTTCTCACCGCTGTCCGTAGACGATTTCGTGAAGAAATCCAGCATCATCTATTATTCCAGAGAAGCCCTTTCCGAGATCCACGAGGATATCGAGAGCTTTGCAAAATCAGAGAGCTTGACGGCACACGCCAATTCGATTGCCGTCCGTTTTGAGGGGGAAGAGTAAGTGGAGAACAGAACAGCCAGCGTAGAACGCGTGACAAAAGAAACAAAGATCCGCATGACATTAAATCTGGATGGAACGGGAAAGAGCGACATCCACACCGGCATCGGCTTTTTTGACCATATGCTCGACGGCTTTGCCCGCCACGGTCTTTTCGACCTTTCCGTTTCTGTAGACGGAGATCTTGATGTAGACGGCCACCACACGATCGAGGACACCGGTATCGTGCTCGGAACTGCAATCCGCGAGGCAGTCGGCGACAAACAGGGCATCCGCCGCTACGGTGACAGAATCCTTCCGATGGACGAGACACTGGTGCTCTCGGCCGTTGACCTCTGCGGCAGACCGTATCTCTCTTTCCAGGCAGAATTTACACGGGAGAAAGTAGGAGAGATGGAGACCGAGATGGTAAAAGAATTCTTCTACGCCGTTTCCTATGCGGCGCAGATGAATCTGCATATCAAAGTGCTTGACGGCGGAAATAACCACCACATCATCGAGGCGATGTTCAAAGCATTTGCGAAGGCACTCGATGAGGCAACTTCCTTCGATCCGAGAATTGCCGGCGTGCTCTCGACCAAGGGCAGCCTGTAAGAGCAGAAAAAGAGGAGAACAAGAGATGAAACAAGCATTAAAATGTGATTTTACCTGGGCGGATTTTAAGACAAACAGCGACGGCATGGTTCCAGTTGTTGTACAGGATGCGGAAAATGACGAAGTGCTGATGCTCGCCTACATGAATGAAGAAGCGTTTGAGACGACACTGCGCCTTGGAAAAATGACGTACTGGAGCAGAAGCCGCAATGAGCTCTGGACGAAGGGACTGAGCTCCGGCCATGTGCAGTATGTAAAACAGCTTCTGATCGACTGCGACAACGATACAATCCTTGCCAAAGTAGAACAGGTCGGCGCAGCGTGCCACACCGGAAACCGCACCTGCTTTTACCGGACCCTGGCAGAATAAAAATTTTTGATTCAGAGCATAAAAAGAGCTCCTGTTTCACAGAATAAAATCTGTGGGACAGGAGCCTTTTTATGCGGTTCTGTATCGTTAAAAAGCCATTACAGAAGAAGGTATTTTAAGATAAACAGAACAGCCAGGATGTACATGATCACGCTGATCTTTTTTTCTTTTGCTTTTCCGCTCAGGATCTGGATTGCAACGTAGGAGATAACTCCCATGGCAATACCTTCGGAAATGCTGTAGAAGAACGGCATAGCTCCGATGCAGATGTAGCACGGAATCGCCTCGGAAAGATCACTGAAATCAATGTTGACTACGTTGGTCAGCATGTAGAAGCCTACCACGATCAGTGCCGGAGCCGTTGCAAAGGACGGGATGGCAAGGAAGATCGGGGAGAGGAACAGAGCGAGGCCGAAGAGGATTGCAGTGGTAACAGCGGTAAGACCGGTACGGCCGCCTTCGGAAACGCCGGAAGCACTCTCAACGAAAGTTGTTGTGGTAGAAGTACCAAGAACAGCACCTGCGCAGGTAGCAACAGCATCTGCCATCAGCGCGCCCTTGATGCGCGGAAGTTTTCCGTTTTTGTCGAGCATGTTTGCCTTGGAAGATACACCGATCAGAGTTCCGATGGTATCAAACATATCGACAAACAGGAATGCAAACATGATCACGAAGAACTCGCCTGTTTTCAGAATGGAGAAATCCAGTTTTCCGAAAATCGGGGCAAGGCTTGGAATGGAAAGTCCGTTGGAAAAATCCGGGAACAGGCTGTAGAAGCCGTTTGCCGGGTTCGGAACGTAGAGACCGCATGCCTGGCAGATCATGCCGAGGATCCAGGTTGCAAGAATTCCCCAGAGGATGTTTCCCTTTACATTGCGTACGACAAGAACGGCGGTGAGGATAACACCGATGACTGCGAGCAGAACGGTGATTCCGACGTCGTTAAACGTTCCTGCCACATACTCTGTTCCGTTTAATGTGGCTGCAGACTGCAGGTTGGCATTGTAGGAAGACAGGGAATAGAGGCCTGCCACGGTTGAAGAGTTCGGCAGTACAATTTTTGCATTCTGAAGTCCGATGAATGCGATGAACAGACCGATGCCGACGCTGACTGCAGATTTCAGGCTGACCGGAATGGAGTTGAAGATCGCCTCACGGACGTTGGTCAGAGAAAGTACAATAAAGATGATACCTTCTGCAAAAACGGCGGTCAGGGCTGCCTGCCAGCTATATCCGTAGCCGAGAACAACGGTGTAGGCAAAATAGGCGTTGAGGCCCATTCCAGGTGCCAGAGCGAATGGATAATTGGCGAAAAGTGCCATGAGCAGGGTGCCAAGGAAGGCTGCCAGAGCCGTTGCGGTAAAGACAGCGCCGTGGTCCATGCCGGTGGAGGAAAGGATGTTCGGGTTGACGGCAAGAATGTACGCCATCGTCATGAACGTGGTGACACCGGCGATGATCTCGGTTTTGACCGTTGTTCCATTTTCCCGCAGCTTGAATGTGTTTTCCATCAGCTTGCTAAACTTTTCCATAGTTTTCTCTCCTTTTGAATTTTGTAGGCGGAAATGTCGCCTCATAATATGGAAACATCCTAAATGTTACAATATTATCAAGTAGAATGCAAGAAAGAAACGAAAAGAATCTGAAAATTTCTTGTCGAAATTTTTAATTTTTCTATAGACAAATGTCATGATTTCTTTTATGATAAAAAAGGTGTCTTGTAAAATCTGCGTTAAGGAAATGTAAAATATTGAGACCAAAACACGAAAATGCTTTGACAGGGATTTTGAAAAGACATCAGAAAAAGACAAGGAAGAAAAAAGAATATGAGTGTAATAGTGTCTTTGATGGGCGGTCTGGGCTTCTTCTTATATGGAATGAAGCTGATGAGTGAAGGACTGCAGAAGGTTGCCGGATCCAAGATGAGAAGCATTCTGGAGGTATTTACGAAGAACCGTGTGATCGGTCTTCTGGTCGGTATTTTCTTTACCGCGCTGATTCAGTCCTCCAACGCTACAACCGTTATGGTGGTCAGCTTCGTAAACTCCGGTCTGATGAAACTGGCACAGGCTCCTGGAATTATCCTCGGAGCAAACATCGGTACGACAGTTACCGGACAGCTGATTGCGTTTGACCTTGCGGATATCGCGCCGCTGTTTGTCATCATCGGTGTTCTGATGGTTATGTTCGTAAAGAACAATCTGACGATCAGCCGTCTCGGCGAGGTTATCTTGGGATTTGGTATTCTGTTTATGGGTATCTCCGGTATCTCAGGAGCCCTGAACGAAGCAAAAGAGATCCCGGCAGTCGTCAACGCCCTCGGATCCCTGACGAATCCGTTTCTTGCGTTCTTAGTCGGCTGGGTGGCTACCGCGATTCTGCAGAGTAACTCTGCAACGGTCGGAATCATCATGCTTCTTGCAAGAGAGGGCTTGATGGGACTTCCGATCTGTCTGTTTATGATGCTTGGATGCAACATCGGATGTACGATGTCCGCTATTCTTGCCAGCTTCGGCTGCAAAAAAGATGCAAAACGTGCGGCATGTGTCCACCTGCTGTTCAACATCTCCGGAACGATTGTCTGCTCCATTATTTTCCTGCTGTTTGGAAAACAGGTAGTTGACTTCTTTATGGGTATTTCCGGAAACGAAGCAGGCCGTATGATCGCAAATGCAAACTCGATCATCAAAGTATGCCAGGTACTCCTGATGCTGCCGTTTACCCCGCTTCTGGTGAAGGCAACGTACTTTATCATCCGCGGAAATGACGAGGAAGACAAAAAGTTCGAGCTTGCCTACATCAGCTCGAAACATGCGATGTCCCCGACGACTGCAGTTCTGCAGGCTGTCCGTGAGATGGAGCGTATGGCACAGATGGCAGAGACAAACCTGATTCGCGCGATGAATACGCTGGTGACCCGCGATCAGAAAGAAATCGACGAGGTCTACCGTGTCGAGGAAAATATTAATTTCCTGAACAAAGAGATTACGAACTATCTGGTTCACTTAAATCAGGCATCGCTGCCGACATCAGACGTTATGCGCATCGGTGCGCTGTTCCATGTGGTCAATGATATCGAGCGGATTGGTGATCATGCCGAGAATGTCGCAGATTCTGCTGTGCAGATGACGAATGACAATGTGACCTTCAGCAAACAGGGCGAACTGGATCTTTCCGAGATGCTGGATATGGTATTAAAAATTCTCGATGAGTCGATCGAAATGTTTGCAAAGAATGATCTGCAGCACCTGCAGGAGATCATTGATATTGAAAATTCCATTGATCAGGAGGAGCGGGATCTGCAGCAGAAGCATGTAGAGCGTCTGACCCGCAACGAATGTACGCCGGAAGCCGGCATGATCTTCTCCGATCTTGTATCCGGACTCGAGCGTGTCGCGGACCATGCAACCAATATTGCATTCTCCATTCTGGATGAAGATCCGGAAGAGAAAGCAGCCCGCGAGGCAGTTGCAGGAGCAGAAAAATAAGAAATGGATTAAGAGAATAGGAGAAAGGCCCCGAAACATTGGAGTTATGTTTCGGGGCCTTTCTTTCATGCTTATGCTGTTTTTTATTTATGGATTTCTTTCACGGGAGAGCGGGCAGTCAGATCGAAGGAGTAGCGGAGGTCAGGGTATTTCCTCCATCTGCAGAGCGGGATGAACCCGCATTCTGCTGGGAATCGCTCTGCTGATCATCTGAAGAGCTGGTGCTCGTTCCGAGGGTCAGGGAGAAGGTCTTTGTCTCATAGGATCCGTTGTCTGGAACCTGTACTTCCACCTCGACGGTTTCGCCGGCAGAGTAATACTGCAGCAGGGATTTCAGCTCGCTGGTGGAGGTGATGGAATGTCCGTCAAAGCTGGTCAGAACGTATCCGGATTTCAGACCTGCATTTTCAGCGGCACCGCCGGAGGTTACTTCGGAGATATAGATGCCGGCCGGCATATTGTATGCCTGCTGGATCTGGCTGCTGACATCGAGGCATTTGATGCCGATCGTTCCCTGATCTTCTGCGGCAACCTTTGTTCTGGTCTGCTCATTCATCAGATTTTCAATGATATCGGAAACTCGGGAGATCGGGATTGCATAGCCCATGCCCTCTACCTCTGTAGAAGCAAGTTTTGCGGAGTTGATACCGATGACCTCTCCGTTCATGTTCAGAAGAGCGCCGCCGCTGTTGCCAGGGTTGATGGCTGCATCGGTCTGTAAGTAGGTCTTTCCGGTTGTATCGGTGGAAGAAGTATCTGCCGTTGTTCCATCGGAGCTTCCGTCAGAAGAGGAATCGCTGTCGATCACACGGTTTGCAGCACTGATGATACCGGTCGTAACGGACTGGCCGTAGCCGAGTGCGTTGCCGATCGCAACGACCTGCTCGCCGACCTCAACGGAATCAGAATCGCCCATCGTGGCAACAGCGATGCTGCTCATCGTGTCATCCGGGATCTCGGAGAGCGGAACGGCGATGACGGCAAGATCGTTATCGGCATCGGTACCTTTGATATTTGCCTTGCAGACCTGATTGTTTACAAAACTAACAGAAAGAGTATCGGCATCTTCTACTACATGGTTATTGGTGACGATCAGAAGCTCGGTGTCATTCTTTCCGATGATGATACCGGAACCGCAGCTTGTGGTCTCCTCGGTCTGCGGAGTCTGGGCACCGTAACCGAACATGCTGAAGTAGTTCTGTACTTCCTGTACGGACTGGTTTGTGATGGAGACGATCGACGGCATTGCGTTTTTCGCAATCGTGGAAACATCCATCGTTCCGGTGGAAGTGGAGCTTGAGGATGTGGCAGCGGCTTTTAAGAGGCTGCTGTTGGAAGTCGTCTGCTGTGCAGTGGTTGTTGTTGCAGCGGCTGTCGTGCTTCCGGCAAAGTGGTTGACTGCCTGGAAGGTACCGCCGGCAACACCGCCGAACAGAACTGCGCTTAAGGCGATGGCTCCGATTTTCTTTGCAAGCTTAGCAGCTTTTTTATTTTTGGAAGAAAGTTTCTTTCCGTTGAAGCTGTTCTGCTCTGCTGCCATCATGTTCTCATTATTGGTTTCGTTTTCGTTATTGTAGTTGTTTCTGTAGTCCATCATAATAAATACTTCCTTTCTGGTATCTGTATTTTAAACTGTGTTCCGGAATCGGCTTCCGGTTTTGTTTGCTTCCTTTTTTGTTTCTATGCTTTGCAGTATAATGGGAATCTGTGATGGAAATGTAGTAAAAATGTGAAAAAAATAAGTTCTCTGGAAAAGAGAAAAGTGCTACAATAAGAAACAGAAAAATGATCAGGAAATGAGGAAGTAATAATGAATAGAGGAATAACACAGAAACAGTATCTGGAGTTGGTCCCGCCGACGGAGGAGGACGCCCGCTCCAGCCAGATGCGGATACTGGATGCATTAAAAGAGAAAGGAATCACCGCATCATTTACCCTTCCAGCGCTGCAGAAACTGTATCCCATCTGCGATGAGGCAGACTATAACATAACGGTTTCCCTCGCATGGAATGGAAGCATCTGGCAGGCGGTTGATCTGGAAGCGGGCGATACAGCAGCAGAGCATTACGGCTATGCCGCTGATCTTGGAAGTACGACCGTCGTTGTGCGCTTGGTAAACTGCAGCGACGGTACCGTGCTTGCCGAAGAGAGCGAATACAACCGCCAGACTGCCTATGGAACCGATATTCTGACGAGAATCTTTGCCTGTAAGGATAAACCGGAGGTACTGCAGGACATCCGTGCGTGTACGATGGAGACATTTACACTGCTCTTTGAAAAACTTCGCCAAAAGACAGGAATTGCGCCGTCGGATGTTCTCTCAATGGTCGTATCCGGCAACACAACGATGATCCATTTCCTGCTGGGACTGGATCCGTTCTGCGTCTTTTCATCCCCGTACGCCGTGCGCGCAGACCGCGTCGGATTCCTTCCGGCGAAAGAGATGGGATTTCCCATGAAGGGATGTGTCTACTGCGTGCCGGGAAAATCCAATTACCTGGGCGGTGATATATTAAGCGGTATGATCGCAACGGAACTCTATAAAAAAGAAACGATCAGCGTTTTTTTTGATATCGGAACGAACGGCGAGCTTGTCGTCGGAAACCGGGAATTTCTGCTCTGCGGCGCAGGCGCTGCCGGTCCGGCGCTCGAGGGCGGCGTGGTCAAAACCGGCATGCGAGCTGCAGAAGGCGCTGTTGATACGGTAAAAATAGAAGACGGGAAAATCCAGTGCCATGTAATCGGAGAGGGTAAGCCAAAGGGCATCTGCGGTTCCGGCATTATCGATCTGCTCGCGGAATTATTCCTAAATGGATGGATCAACCTGTTCGGTACCCTGCAGCCGGAGCGGTCAGAAAAGATCAAAGAAGATCCGGAGACGGGAGAATGGTGTGTCGAGTACAGGGAAGGACTGAACTTTTATCAGAGCGATATCGCCGAATTTCTGCGGACGAAATCGGCCGCCTACACGATGGTTGAGTACATGATGCGTGAATCCGGCATTTCCATGGAAGAGATTGACCGGTTTTACGCGGCGGGCGCGTTTGGAAAACACGTCTCGAAGGAGTCTGCCATCACAATCGGCATGTACCCGGATATGGACCGGGAACGCCTCATCTGTGCTGGAAATACGTCGTTAGAGGGAGCGGAAAAAATTCTGCTGGACAGAACCCGAATCGAAGAGATTGACCGGATTCTCGAGGAGATGGTTTATATTCAGTTTGGCCAGGTCTCTGACTTTATTTCCATGATGGCAGCCGCCCAAGCAATTCCACACACGGATCTCGAGCGGTTTCCAAGTGTACAGAAAAAACTGGAAGAAAGAAAACAGTAAATGGCGGCAGGCGCTTGACCGCAGTCGAATTGTGTCATATACTTGTTGTTGATAATGAGAATCAACAAGGAGAGACAGATATGACATTGAAAGAACTGCCGATCGGAAAAACGGCGACTGTCCGCACTGTAGGAGGAGAGGGTGCGCTGCGGCAGCACTTCCTCGATATGGGAATCATTCCAGGTGCGGAGGTAACGATGGTAAAGTACGCACCGATGGGAGATCCTGTGGAAGTACGGATTCACAGCTATGAGTTGACACTTCGCCTTGACGATGCCGGACGGATTGAAATTGATGAGGTGCGGGATACCGTAAAAGAAAAGGAGCAGCCGGATGCCAGAGCGATTCCGCATCCCGGTTTTGGAGAGGGCGGAAAGTATCACAATAAGGCAGAGGAGCATCCACTGCCGGAAGGAGAGCTGCTGTCCTTTGCACTGGCAGGAAACCAGAACTGCGGCAAGACTACGTTGTTCAACCAGCTGACGGGATCGAATCAGCATGTCGGAAATTTCCCGGGCGTGACGGTGGACCGGAAGGATGGTGAAATTCGCGGTCAGAAGAACACGCTGGTCACGGACCTTCCCGGTATCTATTCCATGTCGCCGTACTCCAGTGAAGAGATTGTCACGCGAAATTTTGTGCTGAACGAGCATCCGCGCGGCATCATTAATATCGTAGATGCGACGAATATCGAACGGAATCTGTATCTGACGATGCAGCTGATGGAACTCGACATTCCAATGGTACTGGCCCTCAACATGATGGATGAGGTACGCGAAAACGGCGGTTCTGTGCTCGTGAACCAGATGGAAGAGAGACTTGGCATCCCGGTTATCCCGATTTCCGCTGCAAAAAACGAGGGAATCGAGGAACTGGTCGCCCATGCTGTCCATGTGGCCAAATACCAGGAAAAACCGGGCAGAAAGGACTTCTGTGAGGCGAATGACCACGGCGGTGCCGTCCACCGTGCGCTGCATGCGATCATGCATCTGATCGAGGATCACGCCGCAAGGGCGGATATTCCGGTGCGGTTTGCGGCGAGCAAGCTGGCAGAGGGCGATGCGCTGATCCTGGAGCAGCTGGCCCTCGATGAAAACGAGAAAGAGATGCTCGAGCATATCGTCTGTCAGATGGAGACGGAGCGCGGCCTGGACCGCGCGGCGGCGATTGCGGATATGCGTTTTAATTTTATTGAAAAAGTCTGCCGTGAGACCGTGGTAAAACCAAAAGAGAGCCGCGAGCATGTGCGGAGCACAAAAATTGACCGTGTGCTGACCGGAAAATATACGGCTCTGCCATGTTTTGCCGGGATTATGGCGGCTGTCTTTTTCCTGACCTTCCATGTGATCGGAGCATCGCTGCAGAGTGTGCTGGAGGTTCTGATCGGAAAACTGACCGAGCTCGTGGACAGCGCCATGACAGCATGGGGCGTCAATCCGGTGCTTCATTCCCTTGTGATTGACGGTATTTTTAACGGCGTCGGAAGTGTCTTAAGCTTCCTTCCGATCATCGTCACCCTGTTTTTCTTCCTGTCCATTCTGGAAGACAGCGGCTATATGGCGCGCGTGGCATTTGTGATGGATAAGCTGCTCCGGAAAATCGGCCTCTCCGGCCGCAGTATCGTGCCGATGCTGGTCGGTTTTGGCTGTACCGTGCCGGGCGTCATGGCGAGCCGCACCCTGCCTTCCGAGCGTGACCGGAAAATGACGATCCTATTAACTCCGTTTATGAGCTGTTCGGCAAAACTTCCGATTTACGCGTTCTTTACCGCCGCATTCTTCCCGAAATACAGTGCCCTTGTGATGGTTCTTCTGTATTTCGGTGGTATCTTCATGGCTGTCCTGATGGCGATGCTGATGCAGGGAACTTTATTCCAGGGGGAAGCCGTTCCGTTTGTCATGGAGCTTCCAAACTACCGCATGCCGGGGGCAAAAAATGTCGGACAGCTTTTGTGGGATAAGGCAAAAGACTTCCTGCAGCGGGCATTCACCGTCATTTTTGTTGCCACGATTGTGATCTGGTTTTTACAGACCTTTGGAACGCATCTCAATGTCGTGGAGGACTCCAAGGACAGCATTCTCGCCGTTGTCTCCGGCCGTCTCGCCCCGGTTTTTCGGCCGCTTGGATTTGGAGACTGGAGAGTATCGACCGCCCTTCTAACCGGATTTATGGCAAAGGAGAGTGTCGTCTCCACACTTTCCGTACTGTTCGGCACGACCGCGCAGCTGACCGAAATTCTGACACCGGTTTCCGCATTAAGCCTTCTGGTTTTCTGCCTCCTCTATACGCCGTGTGTGGCGGCAGTCGCTTCCATCAAGCGGGAGCTTGGCGGCAGATGGGCAGCCGGTGTTGTCGTTTCCCAGTGTGTGATCGCCTGGCTGGCAGCTTTTGTCGTACATGGCTTTGCACTGCTGTTTGGCATGTAAAAAAGAACATTAAATAAGAAAAGCTCTGCAGAACAGAAAATGCAAAATTCTGATCTGCAGAGCTTTTGATATATGGCTGGTAAAAAAATGCCGGTTTTAAATTTTTCGTATCACATGCTTTAAAATTCTTGTCTTGTGGAGCAGAAAGATCGAGCAGTCCATAAACAGATGGGCAAGAAAGGTGCTCAAAATGACGCCATTTGATTTCAGCAGAAAGCCGACATGGAACCCATACCAGCACACGAAACCGGAGTAGGCGCTCATGATGACAAGAAGCGGTAGATTTTCCAACACGCCCCGCATCGTTTCAAGAAAACTCTTGACCGTAAAGTCGAAATACAGGAAGCGGCCGACCGTCAGCGTCAGGAAATAGAGAATCAGCCCGTCATAATTCGTGTCCTCGTAGATAAAGCGGATGTACAGGAGAATCAGTACAATATAGAAGACCGAAATCAGCCGCACCGATGCTTTCTGCTCCGGCTCAAGATGCGTGAGCTTTACGAGAACCACATCGAGCCAGCTTGTCAGAAAGACGGAGAGCACGATAAAGACAAGAAGCACCACATCCTGATGCTTCTCCCAGTACATCGAAATCTGCGGCAGACGCTCGTCGATAATGTAGTAGAGGGAGAGGAAGAGAAGAATCGAAGTGCCGGAGAAAACCAGCTCATAAAAGCTTTCCACAATCTGATACTGCCTGCGCTGGTGTTTCTTCCGGCGTATTTTTTTCGCTTTTTCCTCTGTCTCCTCTTTTAGCTGCCGCTGAATCTGCAATTTTGCAATCAGAAGCACAAGGGCAAGCACCAGAATCAGGCCGAGCAGTGAGACAAGCAGAAAACTGCCCACATTGGCGGGATCAAAATAGTGAAGAATATAGTATCGTTTCAAATAAAATCACCTCTTCTGGAAATTCTTTTTTTGATTTCTCTTCACTTTAGTACCAAATCCGGAAAAAGTAAAGTACAAAAATGAGAACAGAAAGAAAGTGTCTGATAAAAAATGACCGAAATGGAGAGAATAAAGTGATCAATGCGTGACAGGGAAGAAAAGATGACGATCAGTCAAAGTCGGTCAAAACAGGGCGATAAACCGGGAAAATCCGTCACAAAACTCTAAACTTATGCAAATGTGACAAAAAGAGAAGGGAAAATTCATGAAATATTAATGATTGATTTTGAATGAATATGACGATATGATAATTTTATCAAAGCAAAAACGATCAAAATAAAGCAGGAGGGAAATATGATTTACACAGTGACATTCAATCCGTCTCTGGACTACATTGTATCGGTGGAAGACTTCAAGCTCGGCCTTACCAACCGCACAAGCTCCGAGCTGATGCTTCCGGGCGGAAAAGGAATCAACGTATCGACCGTACTTGGAAACCTTGGAATTGAGAGCACAGCGCTCGGATTTCTGGCAGGCTTTACCGGAAAAGAAATCGCGGGACGGCTCGACCAGATGGGAATTAAAAACGGCTGCATCTGGCTGGAAGAAGGATATTCCCGCATCAACGTCAAATTAAAGAGCATTGACGGAACTGAGATCAACGGACAGGGACCCGAAATCCCGGAGAAAAAAGTGGAAGAGCTGATGAAACAGCTTTCCGCACTCGGCGAGGGCGACGTTCTCTTCCTCGCAGGCAGCATCCCGTCATCCATGGCAGATGATGCCTATCAGAAAATTATGGAAATGCTCGACGGCAAGGGCATCCGCATCGTCGTAGACGCGACCCGTGATCTGCTGATGAAGGTTCTGCCGTACCACCCGTTCCTCATCAAACCGAACAATCACGAACTCGGCGAGATTTTCGGTGTGGAATTAAAGACAAGAGAGTCGGTTGTTCCGTATGCAAAACAGCTGCAGAAAAAGGGCGCACAGAACGTTCTGGTTTCCATGGCAGGCGAAGGAGCCGTTCTCGTTGCCGCATCCGGTGAGGTCTTTGAAGCTCCGGCCCCGAAAGGAAAGCTTATCAACGGCGTCGGCGCAGGAGACTCGATGGTAGCCGGATTCATGGCAGGCTACATGGAAAAAGAAGATTACCTCCATGCGTTCCATATGGGAATCGCAGCGGGAAGTGCAAGTGCTTTTTCTGAAAACCTTGCAACCCGGGAGGAAATTGCATCTGTCTACGAACAGATTACAAAATAAAAGGGAGGACGTCTCATGAGAATCACAGAGTTGCTGGACATCCGCAGTATTGCGCTGGATGCCGCACCGAAAAGCAAACAGGAAACGCTTGATGCAGCCGTAGCGCTGATGGTCAAAAGCGGAAAGATCACAGACGAAGATGCGTACCGTGCACAGGTTTACGCAAGAGAAGAAGAGAGCACCACAGGAATCGGAGAGGGAATTGCGATTCCGCACGGAAAATGTGATGCAGTAAACAAACCGGGCCTTGCAGCCATGGTGATCCCGAACGGCGTTGATTTTGATTCTCTCGATGGAGAGCCGGTCACCCTGCTGTTCCTCATCGCAGCGCCGAACACAAAAG
>OGYS01001285.1_pt1 | contig 14975 bp, 6 predicted proteins | sample 1576611 | NCBI WGS metagenome assembly OGYS01 (sample SAMEA3541571, study PRJEB24748) | human gut metagenome | biome: human gut; feature: human-associated habitat; material: faeces | place: China | collected 2012
ATGTTCAGTTGTTTAATCAGTCGCAAATCATTCATTATGATTTCGCGGGTCTGCACATGTCCCAACGTATCATTGTGTTCGTGACGGTTGACACCTTTTATATAGGTGGGTACACCATTTACCAGTAGCCGCGCATTCTTAATCTCAATGCGGCGGAATCCGACTTTATGAGCCACTACCGTCTGTTGCTTGTCGCCATCGGATCGAAGTGTCAGGATACAGTCGTAGAGCGAAGGGTGTTCGGCGCTCCATTTCCGCACATTGCGCACAGTGCCTTCGAAAGTAAGTGTAGTACTTATGTCTGAGATACAATATACTTTCTGCGCAGATAGGACAGTCTTCCCCCCTGCGTCCTTCAAATCAAGTGTAAGTGTCCCCTTTTGCAGGGTTGCATTGGTATTGAAAGAACGCAAGTCTACAGTAGCCCGGAATTGCCCGTGTCGGTAGGTATCGTCCAGTCCTGCATGCAGAAAGAAATCCCAAATGGTCGTTTGGGGATAAGCGGTCAGAAAAACATCGCGTTCGATACCGCTTAGACGCCAAAAATCCTGGTCTTCCATATAGCTGCCATCGTGCCAGCGATACACCTGTACAGCAAGCAAGTTCTCTCCTTTTTTCAAATAGTTTGTCACATTAAATTCTGCCGGAGTCTTGGATGCTTTAGTCATCCCCACCTGCTGCCCGTTCACATAGATACGGGCGTAGCCGCTGATGGAACCGAAGTGCAACAACACTTCACGCCCCTGCCAGTTTTGAGGAACCGTAAATGTGCGCCGGTAAGTCCCCACAGGATTATCAACGTCGATATAAGGTGGATTGGGTGAAAACACATACTGAATGTTGCGGATTATCGGCTCACCGAATCCTTGGATTTCCCAGTTGGAAGGGACAATAATTGTATCCCAATCATTGTCGGATAAATCTGTACGATAAAAATCTTTTATGCTTTCTGCGATAGAGGGAGCATAAACAAATTTCCACGTACCATTCAACGAGTATTGCCAAGGCGATTTTTGGGGATTATCGTTCACTGCATCATCTGCGCGCTCGTAGAGGCGAAAGTCAGCGTGTGGTTTCTCTTTGTTCCACTCATATTGGGTGGGATTTTCCCACTCGTTGTTTTGCGCCTTTGCCGTTGGGGACAAACCACAAAAAAGACAGGAAAGGAATAATAAGGTAGAAAATAATCTATTTATCATAAGATAAAGGGTTGTAAGGGTTTCCATTGAGTAACGTCAAGGAGTTAAGAAGCCTAACCTCTTAACTCCTTGAAATCAGTAGGAAAATCTCAAAAAGTTATTCTTCAGTATACAATAATGTTCCAAACCCCAAATCACCGGCTTCGGCAGTACCACGCTCGCCATATCCTTCGGGGCGTTCTTTTTCGGCAAAAGCTTGCGAATATGGAGCATTCATACCTTTCACCTTGGCATAATGGTTGTAAAGGAGTTCCCATCCCGGACGGGCACGCCCCTTACCGTCAGCCGACACCTTCTCATGCCAACCGTATTTGGGGTGATAGTAAGGTTCGAAAGGCATTTCCACATCTTCGGCCGAAGTTAAGTTATACTTAGCCGTATATTCGCAGAGGTCAAGAATGATGTTGTCGTTGTAGGCAAAAAGGTCGATGCCCATGTTATAGGCTGTACGGCAGAAGTAAGCGTGCAAGCCTACGTTGAGAGTAGCGTGCCCCTGGTCGCGTCCCATCTCCTGGCTCTGTGCCAAATGTCTGCCTTTCACTTTTCCCGCAGGATCCTCGTGCATGCCTTTCACCGACCATTCGATACAGCCCATACCTTTTCCGTGATAGAAAAATTCCAAGGCTTGTTTAATCTTGGCATCGTCATCGTTCAGCACGCCAATAGAAAGAATGGTAAGCATGGCAGGCAAATCCCAACTCATCCAGCCCGAAATGGCTGAAGAATTAAAGTGGTTATCCAAGAAATCATCACAGATGGGATAGAAAGTTTTATCTATCCATTTCTTGAAGACTTCAAAATCTTCGGTTTTCCAACCTTCGTAATCCCGCATCAATTCAGCGGGAGCAGCAAACTGGTATCCGATAAATCCGGCGGCAAGCAGACGATGGCTGTCGTCGGGCCATGTTTTATAATTCACCCCCTTACAAGTCTTAGCCCATCCGTTCAGAATTTTAACAGCTGCCTTGGCATAATCTTCATCTCCCGAAATTTTCCAGCGTACAGCCAACTGATAAGCGGCACCGGCATCGAAAGCGGCCGTATTGAAGTTGCCGCCTTGCGAGTGACGTACAATTTCTTCTTGCGGGTTTGCGTTGTAGCTCAGTTGGGCAAATCGGCTTTCGCACAATTTTTCCCAACCGCTAATCCAAGGTTCGGCACGTTCGTTCACTTTGCGGCGTGCGCGTTCAAAGTCGGCTTCGGTGTTCACCAGACAAGGATGCTTGATGGTGTACTCATAATTTTCATTGGGGTTGATTTCGCGTTGCCATGGTTCGGGAGTTCCGTTCTCGAACTCAGCACTACAGCTGGTCAGCAACACAAGCGTTACGCTGCCCACGAAGGTATAAATAAGATTTTTCATACATTCAATTTTCATTTTGTTATTCAATCAGTTTCCAGAGAAAGTAGATGCTATTGTTTACCACTTTCGTTCTTTATCAAATCTTTCAGTTCTTGTTCCGATTCGAAAGTCTTTATCCAATCCACATAGATGCTGCCTGTTTCATTGGCTTCATACCAGATTTTCCAAAATTGAAGTTCCACCGTGTCGTACTTCGTCAATGAGGTAGGCATATACTGTTGATTTTTGCCAAGGAATTTCTTCGTGAAGTCGGCGTAGAATACTTTGTATTCACCGCAATCTACCACAGTCATGGCATTTTTTCCTTTATCGGTATCTTCGCCATATTTACCGGCTACGGTAATGCCGCTTCCGCCCCAAATGTCTAGATACCACTCTATACTTGTCGATGCTTCGAACACATTTTCGGGGAATTTCATTTTAAAGGCCAAGATGGGATAGTTGGTTACGTTGAACCCAAAACCGCCGTTGCGACAAATGCGGACAGCTTTGTAAGTCTTATCTTCACCGGGGAAAATACGAAGTACTCCGTCATTCTCCATCCATTCAAATTCCCGGTGAGTAAAGTTTCCGAATGGCTGCCAGATGTTCTCGACAGTAAACTGGTCGTTCATTAAACCTTCGCTCACGTTGACACTCATCGTAGCTTTGACAGGTTTACCGTCACCATAGTCGGCCAAAGCGGTAATTACTGCATTGCCATAAGCCTTCGCCACGAACCGGCCTTTTTCATCAATCTCTACAACATCCGGCTTACTGCTTTCCCATACGATGTACGAAAGCGTAGCATCTATCGGCGTTACATTCATCTGCGGAGTGTAGGTTTCGCCCAAAGCTAGTTTGTCTGCTTCTTTCACAAATTCCATACTTTCGATATAGATAATGGGCTTCACCTTAATTTCAAACTCTTTCGTAAAATGTTTGTCGTCGGTAGCGGTAACTTGGATGCGTGCCTTTCCTTCGGCTATGCCCTTCACCTCGCCTTTTTCATTGACAGTGGCTTTATCGGGAGTAAGGCTTTTCCAAATCAACCCGGGGTAAGTGGGGTCGGCCGGAGTAGTCTGCCAAGTAAGGGGCAAAGTTGAGGTTACAAACACTTCGAGATCTTCGTTAGTGAGATTGATATCAGTGATGTGAATAATTTCGTTTACCACCTTCACATTGATAGTCGAAGTGGCAGAATAGCCCACAGCCGGCTTGGCCGAAATTACCGTACTACCGGCCTTCACTGCCGTGATGCGTCCTTCGGCATCTACGGTAGCCACATCGGGCACAGTCGATTTCCATACCACCTCTTTGTTGAAAGCCTCATCAGGACCTATAGTATATTTTATCAAAGTGTCAGTGCCTATCAGCAGAGGCAGTTCGGAGGTCACTTCAAGGTTGATTTCCTTAACGAGCACTCTCTCTTCTAAAACAGGGGATACATCGTCATCGTTGCACGAAACGGTCATCATCAAGCCAGCTGTAATCAGTGCTGCAAACGCACCCTTTTGAAGTATATTTTTGTATGTCATAATTCGATTACTTTATAAATGAATAATGAATGGATTATTGGTTCCAACCCGGATTTTGTTTCAAGTTGGAGTTCAGTTTGAGCTGGTCGGTGGGCAGCGGCAATAAGTAATGCTTTTCGTGCCAGTTGCGTCCTTTCTCGTGGATAATGCAACCTTCACCATCTTTCTCCTTAAAGGAAGCATCAGGCCATCTGTTTTCAAAATCGGTACCTTTCCACTTCACACCGGTGAGATTCATCGGCATTTCGTCTTCGGCCGTTTTCCAACGCTTCAGATCATCAATGCGGAAATTCTCATCGAAAAATTCGATGGTACGCTCACGACGAATCTCTGTGCGCATATCCAAATTATTTGCCGTAACAAAGTCGTTAGTCAAGTCAGGCATTTCGGGGTTGATGCGTTTGCGTGTCAAGTTCAAACTGATGGCTAAGTCTTCATCCGATATTTGTCCATCGCGTTCAAACACGGCTTCGGCATAGTTCAGCAATACCTCAGCATAGCGGATGATGGGGAAGTCATAGGCTTCCATACCGGTAGGCACTCCGTCGCGTTCGCTACACCACTTGTGGGGAAAGTAGCCTGTACCCGTTTGAGGTATGAAGTTCCTATGCGAGGCATTGGCTATTTCGGCAGCATTGCCGCTCCAATCGATGCGTCCGCCGTTTGTACCCCAGTAAGTTTGTCCGGGCACCATAAGCTGATTGTTCATGCGGTTGTCGCGATTTTTATATTCATCATCCACTTTCGTGTAATTCCACGTTTGGGGATTGATGGGCAACCCATTGCTTTGCAGATACATATTAGCCATTTTGCGAGTAACGTACAAGGCATTGCCCAAACGCCCTTGGGTGATGTTGAACCCGATAGAATTGATAACAGGGTCGTGGCGGCGGGTAAAGATATACTCTTTATTACCTGTTTTATTGATACTGGCAGGGTTCGACTTTTCATTCTCCAAGATAAAGAGATATTTGTAGGCTTCCGTACCCAATTCTTGAGGAGCAAAAAGCTCGAATGCTCCGCCCGCCATTACATCATGAGCCGCCTGTGCTGCGGTATTGAGCAAATCTTTTGTACGTTCGGTATTTTGACCGCCATTATGGAATTTCTCCCATGTACCTTCATAGAGGGCTACACGCGAAAGAAATGCCAAAGCGGCTTCGCTGGAGAGGCGACCTTCATCGCTGCTGCTGATAGCCTTATCGACGGGTAATAGTTTAGCGGCTTCTTTCAAGTCGTCAATGATGAAGTCAACTACCTCGGTACGCGGATTGCGGGCCTTCTGCATCTCAGGCGAGTTGATGTCGAGCGGCGTGCGGGTAATGATAAGGTCACCGTAGGCCTGCAACAACTCGAAGTAACAATAAGCACGGAAGAAACGGGCTTCCCCCACCGAAATGGCGATGTCGGCTTGTTGTTCATACGCATCGGCTTGTTGCAATAAAGTATTGGTTTGACGAATACGATTGTAATTGTCGGTATAATGTTTGTCGGATGACGGAATACTGTTTGTTCCGTTGCTATAGATGTTCACCGTGCTACCGGCAAACAAGTCCGAGCGAATATCAGCGTGCTGACTGTCGTCGAGCCATCGAAAGTCGGCCGACCAGCCGTAGAACTGGGTGGCAAAAAGTTTGAAGTGTTCGGGCGACTTCCAATAGTTGGTATCCGCCAATTGCGTCTTGGGTTCAAGGTCTAAACACGACTGCATGGTCATGGCGCAAATGATTCCTAAAATATATGCTATTTTTTTCATTGTTATCTTCAATATTAAGAATAAAAATTAGAATATGGCATTCACACCGAAAGTCACGGTGCGGTTAAACGGATAGCGTTGCTTGTTTTCCACTTTGCGGGTGGCTTCGGGATCCCAACCATCGGTGATATATGATTTTTCCCACAAGTCGGCGCCCGATACATAAATACGCAGGTTGCTGATGAAACCGCTCTTATTCATCCATGCCTTTGGCAATGTATAACCTAGTACAATCTCTTTGAGACGCAGGTATGCTCCATTATCGGCCGACCAGGTAGAGGGAATGTAGTTATAGTTATTGATGTCATTACTGTTTGAATAAGTAGGAAAATGGTTGTTAGGAGTTTCAGGACTCCATACATTACCTACCGACTGGTTGGTAGTGTTCAGCCAAATAGCTTTGAAAGGCACTTTCCAAGAGTCAATTTCACGATAGATGGTACGCTTGCCCACACCTTGGAACACGGTATTGAAATCGAATCCTTTCCACTCGCATCCGAAATTAAACGAGAACGAATATTTGGGGTCGTCGGAACCAAGAAATACAAGGTCGTCTTGTGTCAGTTTACCATCTTTGTTCACATCTTCATACATGTGGTCGCCCAAACGCAAGTTGGCAGGTAGGGCAATAGAGTTGCTGCCCACATATTTGTCCACGTAATAGTCCAGTTGGTCTTGGTTTTGTACTTTGCCCACGTAGCGGTAGCCAAATACCGAGTTGAGTGGATAACCATTCACGGCTTCGTTATAACCTGCGCTCACCACGATGTTACCTCCATCAACGAGTTTGTTGGTCATATAAGTTAACGTACCGCCAACATGGTAGTTGAAACTGCCTATCTTGTCACGCCAAGTCAAGCTGGCATCGTAACCATTGGCTTCAAACTTACCGCTATTAGTGCTGGGAGCAGTTCCACCCAATACACCGGGGTGCAGACGCGAAACCAGCATATTGTCGTTTTTCTTTTTAAAGACCTCGAACGTACCCGTAAGGCGATTGTTGAGGAATCCAAAGTCAATCCCCAAGTTATAGTTGTAGATACGTTCCCAAGTACGCACGGTGCTCACCAGTCCGGCAGATTCCACATAGGTTCCTTTCGAGTTGCCCAACAAAGCGCCGCTGTTCGATTTGTAGTTGTAAAGTTGGATGCCGTCATAGCGTCCGATACCATTTTGGTTACCTACCTCACCATATGAGGCACGTAATTTCAGTTCATTCACATAGTCACGCAAGTTCTCCATGAATTTTTCTTCAGTAATACGCCATCCGGCTGATGCGCCCCAGAAGAAGTTCCAGCGATTCTTGGGCAAGAATTTCGAAGAGCCGTCGTAGCGAGCATTCACTTCGACCATATATCTCGACTTGTAGTTATAATTCAAGCGACCGAAATAAGAGAGAATGGCTTCCTCCCAACGGTCTACTTTGTCTATGTAGATTTGTCCTTTACCGTTAAGCGATTCGATTGCCGCTTCCACGTCCATTGCTTTGGTGCCGCTATAATCGTAAGCGGCATAGTCGTATTGCACACCTCCCATAAGCGATATGTCGTGAACCTCATCAAATAATTTCTTATAAGTGAGGAAAGCTGATGCCGTGTAATTGTCGGTACGCGCAGAACTTTTAGTATACGATGATTTTTCTTTTGCGGGATAGGGAGAGTTCTCATTCAGAATCGGAGTGCCGTCGTATTGATACCAATCAACCGAAAGATATTGTTCGTCACGGGCCGCATTGTTCGTTGAGTATCCCAAAGTTCCCTGAAAATCAAGACCATCCAAAATGTTCACTTTCAAAATCTCGTTCACATTCATTGTGGTCACCACAAGTTTGTTGTCACCACCCAATTCGGCCGACCAGTTGGGAGTATGAATGCCTCCCCACGCATACGGTTTGCCATCAATGGTCGAAACCGGTAGCCCTGGCTGCGGTATGCTACTACCTAATATACTACCAATCTGTGTAGGAGCCACCTGATGCTGACGACTGGCTGACATGTTGGTTTCCAGGCTGATACGGTTGTTTATCTTGAAACTGTTGAATAAACGTACGTTATAGCGTTCGTTCGAGTTGTTCCCCCATTGCAGCGTCCCTTGGTCGTTCAAATAACCCAATGAAAGTCGGTAGGTCGATTTTTCCGAACCTCCGCTTACGCTGAGGTTATGCTGGGTAGAAGTGGCATTTCCCCACAGCACATCAGTCCAGTTCATATCGTGAAACACAAAGTCGGCCACACCGCGGAATCCTCCCGGGATAGGATCTTCATCGGGGTTGTTTCCACCATGCAGATTAATCCAACTCCCCTTCATGGCTTTAGCCAAACGGGCATAGCGCACCCAGTTGTCGTCTTCGCCATAGCCGTCATTCAAACGGGCTTGAAGCACACCGTCCGTCCATTCGTCCATGCTCATCATGCGGGGCTGCAAACCCACAATCTTACGTGTAACCGAACCGCTATATTCCACTTTGGTTTTGCCGGCATCGGGACGTTTGGTAGTTACCAAAATCACACCACCCGCTGCTTTTGCGCCATAAATAGCAGCCGAAGCATCTTTCAGGAAGTTAATGGTTTCGATGTCATCGGCATTGAGTTGAGCCATCTCGCTCACACCACTGGCTGGTACACCGTCAATAATCAAGAGAGGTTCTACCTTGTTCTTCGATACAGAGCCACGGATTGAGACACCCCATCCCTCTTCGCCGGGAGCAGCCGACGAGCGGGTGATGCGTAAGCCCGGAACCTGACCTTGCATAGCCGAAAGCGGATTGGTCACTGTACCTTTATCCTTAAAAAGTTTTTGGTCGACCACTGTTACCGAGCCTGTCAACGATTCTTTTTTCTGAGTACCATAACCTACCACGACAACCTCATCCAGCACCTCTGTATCTTCGTGCAGGATAATTTTAGCCAGATTCGTCCCTTTTACAGAAACTTCCAACGTCTTATAACCAATAAAAGAAATCACCAACGTACCACCTGATACATTATTCAAAGTAAAGTTTCCATCCATATCCGTTATCGTACCATTGGTAGTGCCTTTCACCTTGACATTGGCACCAATAACAGGTTCTCCATAGGAATCCACGATTTTACCTTTGATTGTCCCAGTCTGCGAAACAGCCTGTACTTCTCCCACATAGGCAAATACCGCCTGCGGAGCACCTGTTACAAGGGCAGAGGCCATCACCGTAGAGAATAGAAATCTTCTCGATGAGAATCTGAAGAGATTTTTTTTCATATACATAAAATTTAAAACTAACATTTATACTATTTATTCTAATATTAGATACACTGTTGGATATACTCACGGATTTCTTTCCGACTGATAAACAAGTGGTTTTCCACCGTACGGGAAGAAATTCCCAATTGGGCGGCAATATCAGCCGAGGATTTATTTTCGAAACGACTCATGATATAAATCTTCCGACGTTGTTCAGGAAGCTGATTGGCTCTCTCCCATTCACATGTCAATAGATTATTGGCAATAATCTGGCTCTCCACTTCATTGGTACAAGTAGGAATCCGGTCGAAAAGATAGGAAGTTACTTCTTGAGCTTTGTAAAAACGACGCAAATAGTCCGTTACCAGATTCCGGCAAATCGCGAATATAAAATGTTTCACTGTTTCCGGACGCAATATCTGCTTATAGTCCATCAAACGCAAAAAGACATCTTGTGACAGATCTTTTGCTTCTTCGTCCTTACCTATTTTATAATAGATATAAAGATAAACGGAATGATGATAGCTTTTATAAGAGTCAGCAACCAGTTGAGTGGATTTCATGTTTATATTTTCCATTGCTTAGATTTTTGTTTATCATTACGCTGGCAAATATAAATGGTAAATACGGAAAAGAAACAATAAAAAAGGGCGGATAGATTTCATCCTATTGGAAGGGAAACAGAAGTCATAATACCTACTGGTAATCAAGCAATTAGATAATCGCAAACCAGAGTCTCAAATTATTATATGAGACTCCGGCAATCAATCTTCATTAGTTCGTCCTATACTTTGGACGTATTCGTTCGGGGTTATTCCAGTTGTCTTTTTAAAATAACGGAAAAAGGAAGTGCGAGAACTAAAACCACACAGTTCAGCTAAAGCACTCAAGGTATATTTTGAATATTCATCCTCATTAAGCAACCGTTTAAACTCAGCTATGCGATAATCATTCAGATAATCATAATAATTCTTGTTCAAGAACTGATTAAACACGTAGGACAATGTATATGGAGAGACGTTCAGCACTGACGCCAAATCCGCAATCTTTAAATCAGGATTAACATACAGTCTTTTTTCCTGCATCAGCATGTCCAGTTCGTCTGCCAGCCGATGACATTCTTCCATACTCACATTGCTCTTTCTGTATTTTTCTTCAACTACCGGTTTCCCGGTTTCTATGGCGTCCGCCGCAAGAGCCGGAGAGTTCTTTTTTCTCCGGTAATAAGCATAGCTTAAGCATATTATTGCAATCAATAATAGAATTGTTCCCCATAAGGTCGCGTTAAAAGAGGAAGCAATAGTCACTGATAAACAGATTTCCGAACCGGGCTCACCAATCCGACGGATTTTGAATTGATATTTCCCGGAAGACAAGTCATAATAGGTCAGTTCGGATTTACCACCCAACAACTGCCAATCATCATCCATCCCTTCCATTTTATATTCATAAGACATATATGCAGGATCGGAATAAGTAAATCCGGAGAAACAGATAGTCAAATTCTTGTGCGACGGTTCCAAAGAGACTTTATAGAGATGCTGTTCTCTCTGTATAGCAGGATGATAAGGTTCTTTACCATTCACATATACATCTGTGATAGCCAGGGGATAACTATTTTCTTCATCTATATCACGTAAATCCCTGGTCAAATAAATCAATCCTTTGGAATTGCCAAACCAGATTGTTCCCGAAGCATCTATAACAGGGCAACAGGTAATAAAAACAGAACTCGGTAATCCATCCACAAAAGTATAAGGAACAATTGTACGTTTTTTATCATAACGGTACAGGCCCAGATTCGTACCAATCCACAGCCACCCTTCACGGTCTTCGATCATAAACATGGCATCTTTCCCTTCCAAAAGAGTACCCGGCTGGAATCTTCGGAAATGAGTCATCGACAAATCGGAAATAAAAATAGGGCCTTTATCCGGAAGGAAATAAAGCTCGTGGGAAGAGTCTTCATATACTGTCCTGATTTTCTCTTTATGTATAAAGCCTTCGGGGAATACATCTGATTTTATGCTACGAGTGGAAGGATCCCAGATACATAAACCGGTAGCCGTACAAATCCAGCCCTTTCCTGTAGAATCAAAGCATATATCAAGCACATTCCCTTCCGGAAGTTTGGAGTTCGAACTGGTATAGTGATTGAGTTGTTCGCCATCTTTATACTGATACAAGCCCATTGAAGTGGCAATCCACAGACAACCGTCATTGTCCGACTTGATGCAGAAAACATGCCCTTTCACAAAAGGAGTCTCCGAAGGTTCAAAATCATGGATAGTTAATGTAGAAGAATCCAGTATATACATGCCACCACCATACGTACCGATATAATACTTTCCTTGAAACGGGTAAATGCACATTATCATATTAGAGCGTAATTGGGGTGACTTGAAACTCCTAAAACGCCGTTTCGTCTCATCAACATAGAAGAGGCCATTGCGGGAACCTATCAATCTTTCATTCTCATTGATAGCTATGGCCCGTACCGGTATGTCTTTTGAATCAAAATAAGGAGAATAAGAATAGGTAGAGAAAAGCCCGCTCTGATACAGTGTATAATCAAGTCCCAACTGATAGAATCCAACCCATATCAATCCTTCCCTGTCCACCAGCAATGAATAGACAGAGTTAGAGCGGATTCCGCCATTAGTACCGGGTTCATAGCGGAAAGATTTCATAACCTTATTTTCCTTGACAGATACAAAATGTACTCCATTTCCGTCTGTCCCAACATAAAGTATATCTTTTCCGTCACCCGACAAAGAAGAAATTACATTGCATCCCAAATCAATCCAATTATCCCTGAACTTCCCTGTCGGTATATCGTAAACAACCACTCCATGTTCCATTGTCCCTAAATAGAGCCTGGAGCCAATTCGTGCCATTTTCCGATAAGTATAATCCTGTCTATCATTGTCACCGCATGGACATAAAGTTATTTTTCGGGTAGACAGATTCATTGAATATAGTTTGGAGCGAGTCAGAATCCATAATGTATCCTTTTCTCCCATATTCAAATCGACTATGAAATTATCCGATGACCACATATCCGCATTGATAGTAATCTGCTCCAATTCATTATTTTTGCAGACAAACAATCCTTTTTCGCTGCCAATATATAAGGTTCCCTGCGCATCGGTCAATAAAGAACGAACTCCGAATTTTATCACTTCAGCAACAAACGGTTCTAATTTACCTGATTCTTTATTTATCCGCCAAAGGCCCATATCGTTTCCCACCAAAATCTGATTGCCTTGCGTTTCCGCAATCACATTCACCCATTTCAGTTTCTCATCATCTCCGAATATCGGATAATGCTTGAAACGAAAACCATCAAAACATTCAACAGACGTAGCTGTTCCAATCCAAAGATAACCTACGGAGTCTTTATACAAGGCACTGACCGTTAAATCAGATAATCCATTTGTTTCTGACAGACCACGAAAAGAATAAGAAATCGGATAGGCAGACAGAGAAAGAGAAATAAATATAAAGCTTGTTATATGTCGTATCAGATTATTCATAGGATTCATATTTGATGAAACAATGCAAACCTACATAAAATATCCCGAATTTTATGTAGGTTTATACAAAAACAAAACACACTCCTCAATAAAAATGAGTGTTAATCTACCAGCTTTATACTCAATTGGGATTGTTTATACACAACTGGAATTCTCTTATTATTAACCTCTACTCTTATTGGCTTCTTCTTACTCCTGAAACTAGCATGGATCTTCGGTTGCCCATCTATCCAAAGATTGAGTTTCTTATCTTCTTCCTTTTGAATGACAAACAACTTGGCCAAAGAAGAAAAATAAGTCTCCTTATCACGTCTCAATGCACTGCCATGGCAGATAAAGAAATCTTTTGCATCAGCAGCTTCAGTACCTTCGGGATAAGAGACAGCAAACATATAAGCATCTGTCATCCAACCATCCGGCATAATCCATGAGTTGCTGTGCATTAGCCTGCCGTCTGCTAATTGATTAATATAAAGATCAGTCACTTTCCCTTTATGACGGATACGAAGCCCAATCCAATCTTGTCCTTCCCGCCGTTCCATTTGCGGCAGGTCTTTTTCATTGGGAGTCTCCTTTAAAATAATAGCTGTCAGCCCTTTTACACGATTGATTTCTGCCGGCAAATGAAATGAATAATAGGTTTCAGTGCCTTTCAAATCTTCAGTGGGAGCTTCTATTTCTTCCCAATACAAATCTTCCGGGTAGTCATGCACAAAATCGGATTTAGCCAGCAAACGAGGATATACCGGACGAATCACAACCGATGAGTTACCATTCGTCACATTCACGTCAACTCCCGACTTTTTATATGTCCCGTTTGTATGCCATAACCATTCAAATTGCCCTATTTTATGTGTTTTCAAATCATCAATCATATAAATAACATTATCCATCCAAAGGAAATGGCGGAAATTACGGCTGAAATTGTTTGAAACAGGCCCCGTTCCATTAGCCAGGACATACTTCACATTTCCCGCATCCAAAAGATGATATAAATATCCTCTCAAAGTAGAACCGCTGTACTGCTGCTCACGAGGTTGTCCCTCTCCATTAAACAATACTACATTATGCGCCTGACTTTGAAAGAAATAATTCCGATAAGCAGGATTAGGATACCAGCAGTTTCCCCCGTCTTTAATAATATCTACCCCTTTATGAAAGACAATAAATGAATTGGCATCTGCGTGAGAATGATTCCATGTATGACCGCTTTTTACAGCCAGCATCGTAGCATCTTTTTCCCACGAATTACGCATCGTAGCCCAACCAAAATCGGCAAATAATTGAGAAGTCGGCAGTTGAGGGACAGCGGGCGCCTTACTCAAATCAGGAGTGTAAAGGAAGCCCATGGGACGATTCAGGAAAAAGCCATCACGATGTTGTCCTTGTTCCACCTGGGCTATATACCACAATATTGTTGGATCTTTCACCCCCAATGCATACAATAACATCATGCTGGATTCTGCCGATACATTTTTATGGCTATCTCCTAAATTCAAACTATGCAGCATACCTGTACGCGGATAGCAGACTTGTGAGAAGTAACTCGGCAATTTTGCCAATTGAGGAATATCACCCGAATTCTGTCCAGGATGAGTATTTATCCAAGCGATCCTAAACAACAAAGCTTCCTGAATACCAAAGTTGGCGTAATTCAGACTTTCATACATTCCGCCGGCCTCATCAAAACTCTTTGCTTTCTGTTGCAATACATCACCAGCAAAATCAAACCATTCAGGAAGTGATTCGTGAAGTTGCTCCACCCATTCTTTAACTTCAGGAAGTTCATTTTGAAGACTCAAAGCCAATATTCCACCCTGACAAACACAGGAGGTCCACCAATTATGTCCCATCGAATTCAATGAGTGAATACGGGTCGGTTCCAACAACCAGTCTCCCAATGCCGGTTCTACGGCTAACCGTTTCAATCCTTCGGCTATCTTTTTTCTTTCTGAAGAAGACATGACATTGTATGCAGCATCATACCCCACCGCGGAAAGAAAACTCTTATGAGCCATACCCAGTTGTGAACGCCATGCAGGAATACGTGCCATCATTTCCACATCTCCCCATGATTCGGCTTCCACAGCTTTCAAGAGGATTTCTTTGATTGCGTCTGCATACTCCTTATTATCAGTCATCAAATAAGCTAACGACAAATAGTCTAATCGATTAAAATCTTTCTTTTGCAAAGCTTCATCTGCTGTTTTCTTAATATCTCCCCATGCTTCCTGCAATTTAGGTTCATGCTGCATACGCTGTTTTACTTGCTGTATGCGTTGTGGAGTATACAGTAATGAAGGATGATTTATTTTTTGTGCTTGTATATATAGGGATATTCCTAAAATAATAAAATTTAAGGCAACTAATTCATTGCGAGTTAGT
>OGYS01001288.1_pt1 | contig 14944 bp, 10 predicted proteins | sample 1576611 | NCBI WGS metagenome assembly OGYS01 (sample SAMEA3541571, study PRJEB24748) | human gut metagenome | biome: human gut; feature: human-associated habitat; material: faeces | place: China | collected 2012
TCTACTATGAAGGCTGATAAAATGAAAGATATTCCGGCTGTTTCATTCAAAGATTTACTACAAGGTAATGCACCCGGGGTACAATTCAGTTCATCGTCAGGTCAACCAGGAGCTTCTTCCTCTTTGAATATTCGCGGTATGGGATCTTTTAATGCCAGTAATTCTCCATTATACGTAATTGACGGAATTCCTATGCGTTCAGGTTCTATCAATACGATGAGTTCAGATGCAGGTCTTGACATTATGTCAACTATCAATAGCTCTGATATTGAAAACATAACAATCATTAAAGATGCCGCTGCCGCCTCTCTCTACGGTTCACGTGCTGCCAATGGTGTAGTACTTATTACTACTAAAAAAGGTAAAAGTGGAAAGCCACAAATTTCATTCAAAGCAGATTGGGGTAGTTCTGATTTCGCAATGGATTATCGTCCTGTTATGGGGGGAGAAGAACGCCGCGAATATATTTATAACGGTCTAGTAGCCGGTGCGTTAAGAGACGGAAATAGTCACGACGAAGCCATAGCATATGCTAATGAAAATATTGACGATTATGCTCCTGTTCCTTGGTGTGGATATGTCGATTGGGATGATATCATGTTCAAAAAAGGAAATCACCAGACTTATGAAGCCTCCATTTCTGGTGGAACAGACAAATTCAAATATTATTCATCTATCTCTTACCTAAAACAAGAAGGTATTGCTATCAACTCCGGTTTAGAACGTATCAGCGGACGTTTAAATGTAGATTATCAAGCAACTGATAAATTAAAATTAGGGGCAAATATGTTATTTGCTACCGTTAATCAAGATGTATATGGTGAAGGTACCTCCTACACTTCTCCTTTCTATTCATCACGTAACGCTGTTGTCCCCTCAGACACACCATACAATGAAGATGGAAGCTGGAACCGCGATTTTATCCGCAACGGTGATCGTAATCCACTATTATCTGCAACTTACGACTATCAACGTGAATATGTTAATCGTGCTTTCAACACTATTTATGGCGAATATGAATTTATTAAAAACTTAAAATTCAAATCAACATTCAGCTATGACTACACCAACACTAAAGGCAAGGATTGGAGTGATCCCCGCACTTCCAATGGTGAGGATGTAAATGGCGGCATGAGCAAAAAATTCTACGAATACAAGAAAATGGTATGGGCAAACCAACTGAGTTATAAGTTTAATATAGCCAACGATCACCATTTTGACGCATTGGTAGGTTATGAAATTGATGACCAATATCGTGACTATCTGTCAGGGTATGCAACTAATTTCGCTACAGCAGACAAAGATGAAATAAGCAATGGTATGAAAACCGAATCCGTTGGTGGCAGCTCTACCAGAACCCGCATGGTATCTTATCTGACACGTGTAAACTATGACTATAAAAATAAATATTATCTAGGTGGTAGTTTCCGTACTGACGGTAGTTCCCGTTTGCATAAAGACAGCCGTTGGGGTAGTTTCTGGTCAGTATCTGCCGCATGGCGTATGATTGAAGAGGAATTCATGAATCCGGCCAAAGGTTGGCTGACCGATTTGAAAATACGCGCATCTTATGGTGTCAATGGCACACTTCCATCTGACTATTTCGGATATATGGGTTTGAGTAGTTTAACCAATGGTTATTTGGAACAACCGGGTATTATCCAATCACAAATCAAAAATACAGATTTAAAATGGGAAACCAATTACAACCTTAACTTAGGTCTGGATTTCAGTTTGTTCAATCGTATAAACGCAACTTTGGAATACTACACTCGTACTACTAAAAATTTGTTGATGGATCGTCCTATCTCTATGACAACAGGTTTCGGCAGCTATCTTATGAATATTGGTGAAGTAAAAAATAAGGGAGTGGAATTGGAAATCAGTTCGACCAATATAAAGACTAAAGATTTCTCTTGGAATACCACTTTCAACATCTCGCACAACAAAAATGAAATTGTGACATTGGATGGCATGCAAACAGAAATTATCAGTGGTACCCAAATACGGAAAGTAGGAAAATCATACCGTACATTTTATATGATAGAGTTCGCAGGGATCAATCCCGAAACAGGCGCTCCCCAATTCTATACCAATGATTTGGACGAAAACGGCAACTATATAAAAGAGATTACAGAAAAATATAGTGAAGCCAATGCTATTGTATTAGATAAGCATGCAGAGCCTAATGTTATCGGAGGTTTATCAAATACATTACGCTATAAATGGTTCGACTTAAACTTCATGTTCTCTTACCAATTTGGCGGTTATTCTTATGACAATTGGGCACAAAAAACAGAGCATGGTGGTAACGACCTAGAAGCAAATATACCAACCTATTATCGCGATAGTTGGAAACAACCTGGTGATATCACAAAATATGAACTATTTATTGAAAGTCCTGATGTAGCGATGAACAAATCCACTACTACTCGCAGGTTACACAGTTCTGACTTCATCCGCCTGAAAACATTAACTTTTGGAATAACTCTGCCCCAAGTATGGACACAAAAAATAGGAGTTAACAATGTACGTGTATATGCTTCCGCAAACAACCTTTGGACATGGGCTGCTTATGATTATTATGATCCTGAAGCTGTCAGTGGTGGTAGTGCCATCTGGGGGACTCCTCCTTTGAAGACTGTAACCTTTGGTCTAAGCGTTAATTTCTAACCCATTAAAAACTTGAATTATGAAAGTATTTAAATATTTATTTATCAGTTCCATTATGTTTGCCGTCACTTCGTGCGGAAATGACTGGCTAGATCTAGCCCCCTCCACACAAGTGGATACAGAAACCAGTATCAATGTTTTGTCAGATATTGAATTCACATTGAACGGAATCTACAGCACAATGCAAAGTTCAGATGCATACTCCGGCCGTCTGGTATATTATGGAGATGTAACTGGAGATGACATGCAGGCTGTAAGTTCAACGAAACGAACCGGTAATTATTACCGTTTCAATTTTACTAAAGACAATGGTCCCAGCAGTCATTGGTCATATCTGTACTCTATTATCCAGAACTGTAATCTGATTCTAATGAATGTTGATAAACTATCTATAGATGAAGATGAAACCGAATATAAAAATGATTTGAAAGGCCAGGCATTAGCCATCCGTGGTATGGCACTATTCGACCTGACACGTATTTTTGGTTATCCCTACCTAAAAGATAACGGAGCTTCATTAGGCGTGCCCATTGTGAAAGAGTTATCAACTATAGACAGTAAACCCGCACGAAATACAGTAGCCGAATGTTATACGGAAATTATTTCCGACCTCAAAAACAGTACAGAGCTGCTGAGCGGTGATTTTAATAAAGGAAAAGTAAACAGATGGGCTGCTATGACATTGTTGAGCCGAGTATATTTATATAAAGGAGAATACAATGAAGCATTGACCATGGCTGAAAATGCAATAAAGGGTGCAGAAAAAGAAGGCTACGCTCTTTGGACAAACGAAGAATATCCAACCGCATGGGGCAATGACGCATCAGCATCCAATCCTGGTGAAATATTATTCGAAATTGTCAATCTGACTACAGACAGTCCGGGCAAAGAAAGCATGGGATATCTGAACTCATACAACGGTTATGACGATATGTGTATTACTTGCTCTTTTTATCAATTATTAAAGAAAGATCCCAAAGACGTCCGGTTGAAAATCTTGAGTTTTGACAAAAAGTACTACGCATACGTCAATAAATACCAACCTCAGCAAGGAGAAAACATAACCGATGCCAATATTCCGCTTATACGCCTTTCAGAAGCCTATCTGAATGCTGCTGAAGCGGCCGTACAGACAGGAGATAATGCCAAAGCAGTGAAATATTTGAATTCCATAGTACAACGAGCTAATCCGGAAAATTCAGTGGAAGGAAAAACATTAACATTAGAAAATGTATTAGACGAACGTCGTAAAGAATTGGTAGCAGAAGGACATCGTATGTACGATGTTATCAGAAATGGAATGACTGTCAAACGAATCGATGTGAAAGACAGTGATATAAACAAAACCAAACATAATACTGCTTACATGGAATATGACTGGAATTTCCATAAAATTCTACTTCCTATTCCCAAAAAAGAAATGGACGCAAATCCTAATATGAAACAGAATCCAGGATATGTCGATTAAATAATTCAAATACCAAATCGATGACAAGCAAGACTAATTTTATCAACTACTTTCTTCTTGCATTTACCCTCGCATTCATCAGTTCCGGCCTTAGTGCCGGAACTCTTGATTTCAAAGACAAGAAGAAAGACAAAGAGAAAAAAGAAGAATTAACAGCCGACGGTCCATACGTATTGTATCAGCCTGACGGCCAAATCAGAGTAATCAATGTAGATAAGAAAGGGAATATCATTGATACCACTTATACCACATTACCTCAAAACTTTACCCTGCATGTGACAGACCACAAAGGCAGGTTTCCATTTGATGTAAAACTACACCCGGTAAAACGTCCCGGATGGAATTATCCCCAGGCAGACAAAGTTTTTGTCATGTCCGACCCTCATGGAAGGCTGGACTGTGTAATCAGCCTGTTACAAGGCAATCATATCATTGATAAAGACTACAAATGGAGCTTCGGGAAAAACCATCTGATGATTATCGGTGATATTTTTGACAGAGGAAAAGATGTACCGCAAATCTTCTGGCTATTTTACAAACTGGAAGAGGAAGCAGCCAAAGCCGGAGGACACGTATCGTTCATACTGGGAAATCATGAACCGATGGTGCTGGCCAATGACCTCCGATACACCAAAGAAAAATATAAAATATTAGCAGAAAAACTAAAGATAGAGTACCCCCAGCTATTCGGTCCCAATACCGAACTGGGCAGATGGTTGGGAACCCGTAACACCATGCAAATGATAGGTAACGACCTATATGTACATGCCGGACTGGGCAAAGACTTCTATGACAAGAACTTGAGCATTCCCACTGTCAATGAAGAAATGAGTAAAGGACTATTTATGACGAAAAAAGAACGCAAAGCGCTTTCTCCACTCACAGCCTTCCTGTATGGAAACAGCGGTCCCATCTGGTATCGCGGACTAGTACGCACCGATGGCAAATACAATCCGCTGGCAAAAGACTCCCTAGAAATGATTATGGACCGTTATAAGGCAAAACATATTATTGTGGGACATACCATTTTCAAAGATATTTCCACTTTCTATAACGGCAAGGTTATCGGAGTAAATGTGGACAATAAAGAAAACCGGGAAAAAAAGCGCGGACGTGCCATGCTGATTAAAAATAATCAGTATTTTGTCATCGGTGACAAAGGTATACAAAGACAATTAGAATAAAGACAATACACCAAATCCTACCGGTGGTTTTCCAAACTCTCCTGACAACTTTCCTATTTGTCAAGAGAGTTTTTCTTTTCCTTTTTTGCTACTTTCCCCCTTTTATTTTATACCTTTGTTCCTCATAATAACTAACCTTATAAAACGAAATGAAATCTATCCGAGAACTATACCGCATCGGCACCGGTCCGTCCAGCAGTCATACTATGGGACCGCGCAAGGCTGCTGAAATCTTCTTAGGAAAACATCCCGAAGCCAAAGCTTTTCAAGTTACTCTTTATGGAAGCCTCGCCGCTACCGGTAAAGGACACATGACCGATGTAGCCATTTTAGATACATTGCAACCGCATGCGCCTACAGAAATTATCTGGAAAGCCCATGTCTTCTATCCGTTTCATCCCAATGGAATGACTTTCAAATCTTTGAATGAAAAAGGAAAGGTGACAGATGAATGGACTGTTTTCAGTGTAGGCGGAGGTGCTCTAGCCGAAGAAGGGCACGACAAAGGCTCAACTCCGGAAATCTATGATATGAACCGTATGAGTGAAATCCTCTACTGGTGTGAACGTACCGGACGCAATTACTGGGAATACGTCCAGCAATGTGAAGACGAAGACATTTGGGATTATCTGGCAGAAGTATGGAAAACCATGAGAGAAGCCATTGAGCGTGGTTTGGATCAAGAAGGCGTATTACCCGGGCCACTCAATCTGCGCAGAAAAGCCTCCACTTACTATATTAAGGCAAAAGGTTATAAGGACAATCTGCGTTCCCGCGGGTTAGTATTCTCATACGCTCTGGCAGTCAGTGAAGAAAACGCCTCAGGTGGCAAAATCGTCACAGCCCCTACTTGCGGATCATGCGGAGTGGTTCCGGCTGTACTTTATCACTTGCAAAAAAGCCGTGACTTCAGCGATATGCGGATTTTAAGAGCACTGGCTACTGCCGGATTGATAGGAAATATAGTAAAACACAACGCCTCCATTTCCGGAGCCGAAGCCGGTTGCCAGGCAGAAGTAGGAGTGGCCTGTTCAATGGCATCCGCCGCTGCCAGCCAATTATTCGGAGGTAGCCCGGCCCAGATAGAGTATGCAGCCGAAATGGGCTTGGAGCATCACTTGGGAATGACTTGCGATCCGGTATGCGGATTGGTACAAATCCCTTGTATCGAAAGAAATGCCTATGCAGCGGCCCGAGCTCTTGATGCCAATATCTATTCTGCCTTTACAGACGGTAATCACCGTGTATCCTTTGACAAAGTGGTGGAAGTAATGAAACAGACCGGTCATGACCTTCCTTCCTTATATAAAGAAACCAGCGAAGGCGGTCTGGCAAAGGATTACGAGCCGATGGATTAATAACAGGGCAAAGACCGAGAACTGTATTTATAATACATAAGAGGGTGAATCAAAATTCGTTGCGACTATCTTTTTCAACGCTGATAATAAAAAGATAGTTCAATTTATTTCTGATACACCCTCTTATGGCATCATTACTATAAGGAGAGATAGTTCCCCTATTACAGAAAAAATCTTTTTAATCGCTCAACTTCAAGAATCCTCCAAACTGATCGAAGTCTACTTCCAATCCATTTTCCAATGTCAGTTCATATCCCTTGCGGTTACGTTCTATCTTCACCGTTTTATGCCCGTTATAATTAGCTTTCATATACTTGGAAATAGCCTGAGGGATAAAAGTAGAAGGAACCGACTTGTTCTTGCAATCTATCTCAAGCCACTCTCCCTTTGAATTGAACTCCAATTCAATGCCATCGGCCAATTTCACATCATAGGAAGTGGTCTGAAACAAGTCCTTTTCAATCTTGATATACGCAACTTTAGTCTGAGAGAAATGTTTGCCGATCATTTCACGTGCGGCAACAGGAAGCTTATTCACATCGCGGGTCACAACATCGCCTGCCATGGCGAACTGAAGAGAGCATACCAGCATAGCCATTAAAAATAAAATCTTTCTCATAATCTAATTTATTCTTTAGTTAGTTAATGCCATACCAACAACTAACCGCCTAAAAAGATTATGACGCGAAAAATTATTCCTGTATTTTAGATTTAATTAAGGCTGTCTTCCAACATAGGAGGAAGCTCCTCCATATCCTCATTTTTAGATATGCTCATTTTTCCTTCAGGAGTAATAGTGATGGAGAAAGGAATATACAAATCTGTCTGAGGATAACTCACACTGGCAGCCAATATGATATTTTTTCCCTCACGGGTCTTCTCTTCATCAAATACCACGCCCTCCAATATAAAATGACGGAGATGATCAGCACTTACGAATCCAGAGAAACTTTGCTTGGTAAAAGTTTTGGCAAAGACCCGGCTCCCATTTTCACGGGAAATTCTAACGATGATACGATTGTCGGCAAAAATCCCCAAGTCACTTTTGACTGAAGGCAGAGAATCACTGGGAGCACGCTCTATAAACAAATTATATTTTTTTCCGCCACTGACAATATGCTGGTCAATACGTGAAACCTGCATACGCTGCAAACCTGTCACATGATCCACACTGTCTATTTGGAACATCAATTGTTCTGCATCAACGGAAGCCTCTTTCTTACCTCCGCAAGCGGTCATTACAACCAGCAAAACGACAAATAAAAAATATATCTGTTTCATCTAAATCTCGATTTCTAGGTGACAAAGTAACAAAAAGTAACGGACACTCACAAGAAAACCTCCATAAAAAGCGAAAACCGGGCAATATCACATTGGCCGGCCTTCAGAGAAAACTAAAAACTAAACTAAATTATTTATTAAGTTAGACTAACCCCAAAAGAAAAGGTTTAATCTCACTTAGAAAAAAATATTCTTTCTTTGAAAGGCATTCCTGCTACAACGCCTTCCAAAAATCCATAAAATTCTTATAAAGCCCATAGCAGACCAACTGATCTTCCTCCTCCAACTCATAATTTTCCTCAAAATGATTCTCCACCTGATGCTCCAATATCGAAATACCCAAACCGTTCAGCACTTTCTCCCCTTTTATCAATGCAATGATTTTTATATTGAATTCCGTTTCTAATAACAGATCACTCACCTTATAGCCTACAAAACAAGAAGGAAGTTTGAACTTCATCACATAATGTTCCTCGTCAATCTGAAAAGACTCCACGTTGACGTGTAAATCCAACAACTGAACCAAGCTCCGTGCCGCTTCTTTCTCCGGTGTCAGAATACTATCTAAATTAAAAGCCTCAAGCACGGTCTTATGCACATCATCTACCGCACGGGCATAGATATGTTTCACTCCTTTCTTTTTCAGCAGTGCCACCACACGCACAGAAGCACCAAAATTCTCGCCGATAGCAACAATAACCACATCCACATCTTTCAGTGGCAGCACACTGAGCGATTGTTCGTCCGTAGCATCAATAATAAAAGAAGTCGCGATTTTGTCCTTCAACACATCCACACGATGCTCGTTTGTATCCACTCCTATCACCTCATGTCCCAATACGGAAAGCTCTTCAGCCAACACTCCGCCGTAATTTCCTAAACCAATAATAATGTATTTCATAACTAGTTGATTATGATGTTATCACTCGGATATTTATATTTTGTTATTTTTTTCTGTTTAATAAGGCTGGATATCAAAGTAAGCACCCCTACTCGTCCGATAAACATCAGAACAATGACAATCAGTTTGCTGTCACTTCCCAAAGTAGGTGTCAGATCCAGGCTTGAACCTACCGTACTGAGTGCCGAAGTACACTCGAAAACCAACGCCATCACTGAAGCCTGCGGCTCTAGAATGCTTAAACCGAAGATACCCGCGAAAACAATCAGCAGATAAAGAATCAATGTGGCATTAGAACGCCGGATGGAATCATGAGATAACTCCCTGTTGAAAATATTGACTTTATCGGCACCTATAAGAATAGCACGCAAGTTCAACATGACTACAGCAAACACATTCACCTTCACACCACCGGCCGTAGACTGCGTACCGCCGCCAATCATCATCAGCACCACCATCAGCAGCAACGTCTGCACACTGAAAGTAGTCATGCCCACACTTGAAAATCCTGCCGTACGGGGACAAGTTGCGTTAAAGAAGCCCTGCACCCATTTCTCTGTAGCCGTCATTCCCGCAAAAGCATGATTCCATTCGAAAACAACAATGGCCACAGTACCCGTCACTAGCAAGATAGCCGTCATAATCAATACGATACGGGTATTCAGGTTATATAAATGTATTTTACGGATTGTCCTCTTATTCTTTTTGACATAACGGTGATACAAGCGCTTGCTTTCATAAGAAACCGTTTCATACAGATTTACCAGAATCGGGAAACCTATACCTCCCAAAATAACCAGGAAAGAGATAGTGATATATAGCAAGTTATGATTATGAAGTACCAGTTCGTTACCTAAGTTTCCATACAAAGTAGAGAATCCGGCATTGCAAAAGGCAGAGATGGAATGGAAAGCAGAAAAAGCCAGTTCTTCCTCAATATCCATGCCCATAGTGCCATGTATACTTAAAAAAATAACCCCCATCCCAGCAGCCTCTATCACCAAGGTAAACCCTAATATATATAATAAGGTGGAAAGCAGCGAACTGAGTGACTGCGAGCTTACCATATCACGGACCACCAACTGATTATAGAGCGAAGTATTCCCCATAAAAAACATGGCAAAGAAACTGGTCAGGGTCATGACTCCCAAACCGCCGATTTGTATCAGCATGATAATGATGAACAACCCCTCGGGCGTGAATGTAGAAGAGACATCGACCGAAACCAACCCCGTGACACAAATGGCACTGGTAGCGGTAAACAGAGCATCGATAAAGGAAATGCCATGATAAGTGGCACGCGGAAGCATCAGTAACGCTGCCCCTATCAGAATAAATATGAGAAAACTGGATGCAAAGATCAAAGACGGGTTGGTGCGCCTGCCCAGCAGCCGGACTATCCCATTAGACAATTGCAGCAGCGAAAGCAAAGTGAGCAGCACCACATGATATAAACGACTGTGGAAAAAAGACCAGAAATCATGAATTCCCCCTTGCACCTCCGGTTCATGGAAAATAACCGGAATCAAAGTCAGATAAAGCATCAGACTCAGTATCCATGCCAGTCCCCGGTACTTCCGCTTGGTATCCGAGTAATTTAATAAAAGATGCAGGGAAATATCAACCAGAAAAACAATCCAGACAAAATGATACAGCGTGTTTATCATCTCCATTTCTTCAAAAGAAATAAGAAATCCATGCTCATAAACCAATGTAAGGATGAACAAGGCCGACATCATATAAGTTATCCCGTCCATCCATTTCAGCAATCGCTCTATGTACGGTTTTACTAACTTCTTACGATAGATAAATAGTTTGTGTAAAGGTTCCATGTCGATATCATCTTGCATTAACAGAAAACAAACTTAATCAAAATATTCACATCTCTGCCTATAATAACAAATAACTTCGCATTTTTACTCTGACATCCCTTTTTTTATTGTTCCCGACAAAAAAGCAGTTGAAAATTAGTAAGGAATACTTTTTTTACCTAATTTTGACCGCAAAACTATTAAATTGAAAGATTATGAGCACAAAACAGAAACGTTTTATCTTACCAGAGGATGAAATTCCTAAATACTGGTACAACATACAGGCAGACATGAAGACCAAACCCATGCCGCCGTTGAACCCTAAAACCAAAGAAGCGCTGAAACCGGAAGACCTCTACCCCATTTTTGCCAAAGAACTTTGCAAACAGGAATTAAACCAGACATACGCATGGATTGAAATTCCCGAAGCAGTGCGTGAAATGTACAAATACTATCGCAGCACACCATTGGTACGTGCCTACGGACTGGAAAAAGCACTAGGGACTCCCGCACATATTTATTTCAAAAATGAAAGTGTCAGCCCCATCGGCTCCCACAAACTGAACTCGGCTCTGGCCCAGGCATATTATTGCAAGGAAGAAGGCGTAACCAATGTCACTACAGAAACCGGTGCCGGACAATGGGGCGCCGCTCTATCGTATGCCGCAAAGGTATTCGGGCTGGAAGCTGCCGTTTATCAAGTAAAGATCAGCTATAATCAGAAGCCCTATCGCCGCAGCATCATGCAGACATTCGGAGCAACGGTCACCGCCTCTCCATCCATGTCTACCCGTGCCGGCAAGGATATCATTACCCGTAATCCCAATTATCAAGGTTCACTGGGAACAGCCATCTCCGAAGCTATCGAACTGGCAATGAGCACTCCCAACTGTAAATATACACTAGGGTCGGTATTAAGCCATGTCACACTGCATCAAACGGTTATCGGTCTGGAAGCCGAAAAGCAAATGGAAATGGCAGGCGAATATCCCGACATGATTATCGGTTGCTTTGGTGGCGGTTCCAATTTTGGAGGAATCTGCTTCCCCTTTATGCGCCACACTATCCTGAATGGGAAACAAACCCGATACATTGCTGCCGAACCGGCTTCGTGTCCGAAACTGACCCGTGGTAAATTCCAGTATGACTTTGGCGACGAAGCCGGATATACCCCGTTGCTGCCCATGTTTACACTGGGGCATAATTTCTCTCCGGCCAATATCCATGCGGGAGGTCTCCGTTATCACGGTGCAGGTGTCATCGTTTCACAATTATTGAAAGACAATCTGATGGAAGCGGTTGATATCCAGCAATTAGAATCCTTCCAGGCTGGTTGTTTGTTCGCACAAGCAGAAGGAATCATTCCGGCTCCCGAATCGTGCCATGCCATCGCCGCCGCTGTACGCGAGGCGAACAAGTGCAAGGAATCCGGTGAAGAGAAAGTGATCCTGTTCAACCTTTCAGGTCACGGGCTGATTGATATGGCCTCATACGACCAATACCTGGCAGGTAACTTGATGAATTATGAGTTAAAAGACGAAGATATCCAGAAGAACTTGGATGAAATAAAAGACATGTAATCAGGACATAAAATAAACGAAGGATACGGAAAGGATATATTATCCTATAAACTACGGCAAGCTAAGCGGTTGTATCCTTCAGGTTAAGGGTTCTTTTACTGACAACTTCTATCTCCCAAACTTGCGGAGTTAACTCCATAGCCTTTGGAGTTATCTCCATAAGCTTGGGAGTTAACTCCAAAGGCTATGGAGATAGAAAGGATACGTTCGTTTAAGCTTAGGGATAGGATAGAAAAGGCTTAACCATACGCATGAAAACACACATCATTCCCACCTACAGGTTTACTGTTAAAAGCAACTCACTCAAAGCACAGGCTATAATTCAAAGCTGCGAAGCATTTTAATCTCGTCCCGCCAAATGGTGTCATCGGGAGTTTCAAGAATAACGGGCATATCGTCAAAACGGGAATCCTGCATAAAGCGGCGGAAGAAATCAATACCAATCAGCCCCTTTCCGATACTGTCATGACGGTCTACCCGGCTACCCAATGGTTTCTTTGAGTCATTCAAGTGAATGGCACACAAATAGTTTCTCCCCACTACCTCATCAAACTCGGTAAAGACCCGGTCATATTCATTCACAATATCATAACCGGCGGTATAGGTATGGCAAGTATCCAGGCAAACTCCCACACGAGATTTATCCTCCACCTTATCTATAATATATCTCAAATGCCAGAATTCATTTCCCACATTACTTCCCTGTCCGGCTGTATTCTCAATCACAGCAGTCACACCGGTCGTTTTATCCAAAGTCATATTGACAGACTCGGCAATCCTGTCCAGACACTTCTCTATGGATATCTTATTCAAATGACTTCCGGGATGAAAATTCAGCATTTTCAATCCTAAAAGCTCGCAACGCTGCATTTCGTCCAAAAATGCTGCACGACTCTTCTCCAGCCCTTCCTCGTCAGGATGTCCCAAATTTATCAGATAACTGTCATGAGGAAGAACATACCGGGCATCAAAACCTTCTTTCTCGCAGTTTTCTTTAAACAGAGTAACACTCTCGACAGACAAAGGTTTTGCAACCCATTGCCTCTGATTCTTTGTAAAAAGAGCGAATGCGTCCGCTCCTATCCCTAATGCATTAACGGGGGCCATTTCCACGCCCCCGCTTACGGATACATGTGCACCTATTTTTTTCATTCTCTTTCCATTATTGATAGACACAAAGATAGGAAAAATAAGTTAGAAATTATATTGCGCACTCAAGTTTATACGGTTTGCTTCACGGTTCACATCATTAAAATTCTCTCTCCAACCATGAAGATATTCTGCACCTACCTGCAAGTTATGACTTACATTCCAGAATACATTTGCAACCAGGTACTGACCTTTTTTATACTGAGTTTCATTAAAGTGAGCATAGCAATCTTCTGTAAACAGACGTGACTGGCTATACGTAGCCGATGCGAATACCCGTTTCGAGAAATTATACTGTAATCCGGCATACCATCCTTTCATGGGCAGTACCTGCATACGTCCGGACTCATCGGCCAAAGGAACGATATCTACATTCAAGTTGCTGATATCATTCAAATATTGAGCAATACCTCTACCATAAGTATATTGTCCGTAAAGCTGGAAACCACCCAGTCTTGCTGTCCCCGATGCCTGTATCCCCCAACCGGTCAATGACTTTGCCTTATTATTCACTTGATCCTCATAAGTCATACTTCTCAAGATTCCTCCCACACGTATATGACTAGCCTTTGCCCAAGAATACTGTACATAGGCAGGAATATCCGGCATCCTCTGCTTACCGATTCTCACATCTTGTGCCGGAGTACCGTCTACTGACGGCATTTCCACACCGACACCCACTTTCAAACCTTTCATCACATTGGCTTCATAACGCAACTGGGTGGCGCGATAGAAAGTCATCCCGTCAGGTCCTTGAAAATCAATAGTCGGAGGAGCTGCAGCAAGATCCATAAACAATCCGGTATCATACCCCATAGTAAAACCCAAGAAAGATAAATAAGCATTCTGCAATTCAAAAGTCTTTCCACTTCCACGGAAGTTTCCGGCTGTATAAACGATGAAGTTTTGCCATTTCGTTTGCTGTGCAAGGAACAGGGTGCGGGGCTTATCTGTACGGAAATGGTCAGTGCAAAAGCCATACACTTTCAGAATAAAAATACAGAAAGCCTTATGGAGATTGAGGAGAGAGAAAGGCCGGTGTCTTTGCAGATATTTGGTTCAGAGCCGGATTTGATGGCAGAGATAGCCAAGCGGATTGAGCACCGAAATTTTGATATTCTGGACATTAACATGGGCTGCCCGGTGCCCAAGGTAGTAAACAACGGAGAGGGGTCAGCTCTGATGAAAAAACCGGAGTTGGTTCATGAAATTGTATACAAGGTATCCCACGCCATTGAGAAGCCTGTAACTGTAAAGATAAGAAAAGGTTTTACAGAGGATGCTGTCAATGCAGTGGAAATTGCGAAAATTGCAGAAGAGGCGGGAGCAGCCGCTGTTGCAGTACACGGCAGAACCAGGGAGCAGTACTATGCAGGGCATCCGGGAGAGCGCCTCCAGCGGCAGCCCGTTTTCCCGGCAGAGAACGGTGTGGCAGACCGAAAAGGCAGTCTCCAGCCCCACCATCCCCGGCGACCCGGCGGCCTTGTCCGCCTCGGTGTGCCGTGCTCCGCCAGCTTCCGCTGGGCCGGCGGGTAGACC
>OGYS01001300.1_pt1 | contig 14851 bp, 21 predicted proteins | sample 1576611 | NCBI WGS metagenome assembly OGYS01 (sample SAMEA3541571, study PRJEB24748) | human gut metagenome | biome: human gut; feature: human-associated habitat; material: faeces | place: China | collected 2012
ACAATCAGAAGCGGCTTCGCAATCTGGAAAACGGTCAGTGTCTTTTCCAAGACCTGTACGGTCGTGTCGGCGTTATCAAGTTTCATGTCATGTTCGATTACCTGTTCAATGCGTTCGATACGCGCCCGCCGCTGATTGAAAGCGAGGTGTGACGCATGACACAGTGCTGCAACACACAAAAAGTAAAACGGATTGCCATTACAGCCTTTATCGTGGTTGTGATGGCTTTTGTTTTCTGTAACCTGTTCACGGTGCAGGCTCACGCCGCTGGACTGCTGGACGAAACCATTGACGAAGCACATGAGTTCAGCAAGTATTCCATTGCTAATTATCAGCTTGATTTCTATGTAGATACAAGCTGGGACTGGCTGCCGTGGAACTGGAAAGACGGTTTGGGTAAAACCGTTCAGTATGCGTTCTATATGTTCACGAACCTTATCTGGACGCTGAACCTGTATATTTGTAACGCGGTCGGCTATCTGATTCAGCAGGCGTATGACCTGGACTTTATCAGCGGTGCAGCGGATACCGTGGGTGCAAATATTCAGCTTATCACCGGCATTTCGCCCAGCGGCTTTGATACGACCGGTCTTTTTCCCGGCATGATCGCGCTCATTACGCTGCTGGTTGGCGTGTACTGCGTTTATGCTGCCTGCATTAAGCATGAAATGACAAAGGCGATTCACGCGGCACTCAACTATGCGGTTGTGTTTGTTGTGTCATTCTGCCTTATTGCTTATGCGCCGTCTGCAATCAAGGGTGTCAACGAGTTTTCCAGCGATATAAGCAACGGTGTTATCAACGCCAGTGCAAAAATCCTCGCGCCGGATGCAGCGAACACTTCAACAGGTGTTGCAACTATCCGCGATTGCCTGTTCGGTATTCAAGTAAAGCAGCCGTGGCTGCTCATGCAGTTCGGTGATACTGATGTGGATGCTATCGGTGAGGAACGAGTGAATGATCTGCTCGGCACTTCTCCGAAAAGCAATAAGGGTGAAGATCGTGAAGAAGTGGTAAAGGCAGAAATCGAAGATTACGATAACGGCAATCTGACGATTACAGAGGTAAACAATCGTCTTGGCTTGTCCTGCGTGTTCCTGATTTTCAATATCATCATTTCGGTATTTGCGGTTGTAATGGCGGGCAGTATGCTGCTCTCACAGGTGCTTTTCCTCATCAGCGCAATGTTCCTGCCGATCAGCTTGCTTATCAGTATGATGCCTGCTTTCGCCGGGACGAGCAAACGCGCTGTTATCGCGCTGTTCAATACGATCATGCTCCGCGTGGGTACAACGCTGCTGACAACATTTGTTCTTATGCTGTCCTCTATCGTCTACTCATCGTGTAGCGGCATGGCGTTTATTCTGGTGTTGATTATGCAGCTTGTAGTGTTTGCAGGCGTGTATACGCAAAAGGAACGACTGCTCGGCATGATCGGCTTGCAGCCAGATGGTGCAGGCGGTCGCATGGGTCGTGCAATCGCTGGTCGTTCTCGTGGTGTACTTTCGCGCACCATGCGAAAGGCTCTGCCGTTTGGCGTGGGCTACGGTATTGGCAAACGCTCCGGGCGTAACCAGACCACACAGCACAGCGGTTCTTCCGGCACAGGCACAGCAAGCCGCGAAACATCCGATCGTGAGGATACGCAGTCCCAGCAATCGCAGCAGACTGAACAGACAAAGCCGAATTTCGGTCGGCGTGTGGGCGAAACGGTCGGCAAGATCGCAGATACGCCGTCCCGCGTTAAGGATAAGGCAGCAGAAACCGCACAAAAGGTCAAGGATTTGCCGACTAATGCGGAATACGCTGTCCGCAGCAATGTGGAATCCGCGCGTGAAAGCGTGCGCGAAACCATGCAGAAACGCCGTGAAAGCCGCGCTGCACAGCTTGAAGCCCGCCGCACCACAACGGCAAGCCGCCGCGAGGAAATGTCGGCACGGCGTGAACAGAGCCGCAGCAATGCACCTGCAACAACTACGCAGTCCAATCCTGCGCCGGAACGCGCAACGGTGGAAAAGCCGCTGCATCAGACACAGCCGGTAAAGCCGAACGCAAACCAGCGCGAAGATCGTCCGACTGCGGTAAAGCCGCAGACCGAACACAAGCCGGAACATACGGTAACGCCGCCTGCAAAACAGCGTGAAGATCGCGCAACGGCGGTAAAGCCGCAGACCGAGCGCAAGCCGCAAGAGCGTCCGACTGTGACTGATAAGTCGAATACGGAAAGCAAGCCGCCTGTGGAGCGCACACCCAATCGCCCAGTGGCAGAGCGTCCTACCGTCCATGATAAGCCGCAGCCCGGTTTGGATAAGGAAACATTCGGTGCAGAGTGCAAGCCGCGTCCTGCTCCGGTTGCAGACCGTAAGCCGGAACGTACGGCAGATCGTCCGGTCGTACAGGACAAGCCGCAGCAGCGCACTGTGCCTGCCGGACTGGATAAGGAAACTTTCGGTGCGGAATTTAAGCAGAGTGAATCCTCTAAGGCTCGTATGTCCGCGGCGGTAGAACGCACAACACAGACTACCACAACAGAAACCACCAAGCGCAAAACCAAGTCCGCTGAGAAGCGAGGTGAGCGCAAATGATGAAAAAGGCAGCGGCGGCAGGCGCACTTAGTTTTGTTCTGCTGTTCGCTATGCTGATGGGAATGATTATGATTATCGCCGCCGATGAAGATGATTCCGGCGGCGGTACTGGGTCTGGAATGTATATCGGTGTGAACCTCTCGCCGGAAGTCCTCGCTCATCAACCGATGGTTGAGAAATACGCGCGGCAGAACGGTATCAGCGATTATGTCTATGTTCTGCTTGCCATTATCCAAGTAGAAAGTGAAGGCAAGCTGGAAGATGTCATGCAGTCCTCGGAATCTGCCGGACTGCCGATGAATACGCTCGGCACAGAGGACAGTATCAAACAGGGCTGCAAGTATTTTGCTGAACTGATAGCGAAAGCCGATAGGCTCGGCTGTGATATGGATGCTGTAATTCAAGCGTATAACTACGGCAGCGGCTTTCTGGACTTCGTTGCACGAAACGGAAAACGGTATACCTTTGAACTGGCACAGGAGTTTTCCCGGCAGCACTCCGGCGGCGTGAAAGTCACCTACAAAAACGAGATTTCCACGCCGATCAACGGCGGCTGGCGGTATAACTACGGCAATATGTTCTATGTCAAGCTGGTAAAGCAGTTTTTGACGCAGACGGGCGGTGACGCGCTGGGAACCGATGTGCAGAACCGTATTGCAGAGATTGCCCGCAATTCGGGTAGTTACGGCATATCGGCAACTGGCGGCTTGTGCGAAACATGGGTAGAAGCCGTTTACCGTAAGGCTGGCGTGTCGATCAATAACATCTGCTGCGCCGGTAAGAACCGTTCCCTCTATGCAGTAAGCAAGTCCAGCGCGAACATTCCGATTGGTGCAATGGTCTACAATGACCCGGCTGTTTATCAGTCCCGAACAACGGATAGCTACTGCGGATTAAACGCTGGTCATGTCGGTATTTATATCGGCAACGGTCAGATCGCGTCCAACATCGGCGGCGTGGCGTTCGATACCATTGAAAGCTGGACGGCTTACTATGGCTTCGGCGGCTGGGGCTGGGGCGGCGCGACTGTTCCTCAGAAATAATGAGAAAAGGAGAATTAACTGTGTTTAAGAAAAAAGATAAAACCGAACAGCAGGCAGAGCAGACCGAAAAGGTGCAGAAGCAGCCGAAAAAGCAGAAGCCGAAGAAGCTGCGCGTCTACACGGCAAACAGCCGAAAGCCTGCTGTGATCGCGCTGTGGCTGCTGTTCACCTGCGGTCTTGGCTTTGCCATCTACAAGGACTTCACTGCGATTGATACGCATACCGTCCATGAAAAGGAGATCATTGATCGCCGTGTAGAGGATACGAACGGTGTAGAAGCGTTTGTAACGAACTTTGTGAAAACCTACTACTCGTGGGGCAACAACAAGGATTCCGTAGCCCAGCGTACCGATGCGCTGACGGTCTATCTCACCGAGGATTTGCAGCGTATGACGAACGAAAGCGTAAAAAGCGATGTAGCTGTTTCCTCGTCCGTACAGAATGTGCAGATTTGGTCTGTGGAGCAGATCGGCGGCAGCGAAAGCGATTTTGCGGTCGTGTTCACTGTAACGCAGACGATCTCGGACGGTACGAAAAAAGACAACATTTCCGGCTCGTATGAAACTGCCGTTCACAAGGACAGCAGCGGTGACATGGTGATTACCCAGACACCGACTATTACGGCAAAGCCGGGTAAATCCGACTATGAGCCGGAGCGCGTAGAGCCGAACGGTACGGTTTCCTCGGACGATACCAAGGATATTACCGACTTCCTCAACACTTTCTTTGCACTCTATCCGACTGCAACGGAAAAGGAACTGACCTACTATGTAAGCGGCGATTCCATGCCGCCGATCAAGTGCGCGGACTACACTTTCACGCAGCTTAAAAACACCGTTCTCCGCAAGGACGGTGACAAGGTGAGTGCAACGGTATCCGTAGAATATGCGGACGCTGCAACGCAAATGACGCAGATTTCGCAGTTTGAACTGACGCTGAAAAAGGTTGATGGCAACTGGAAAATCGTTGGTTAAACAAAACGCCCGCATTACTGCGGGCATTACATAAAAGCTGACCTCTAAGCCGTAGAGGGCGGTTTTTTATAAAATTTCGGGAGTGATTAAAAAATGAACTGTATGAATTTTGTTATGGCAATGCTGGTAACAGGCGGATTGCTTTCAATCATCAGTCAAACAGTATGCGATATAGCTGACAGGAAAGGTAAGAAAAGATTACTGCCTTTAGTTGCTTATGGCACAGGTAATATGCTGATACTGTTCGGCACTGTGGCAATCGGCATGATAGGTCTATCTCTCGGGTGGGATTTTCGGTCTATACTTAGTGCATTGATGGTGCCGATTGTCTTTTTGTTTGACTTTCTATATAATTTTATGGTTTATGTGCTTAACTATACTGGCATGAAATTAAAGTATAATTGCACTATATCTATGATTTTTTGCTTTATCTGGGGATTATGGTTGGCAGTGAGGTGAGAATCAGATAAATTATGCTGGGAATAGTCAAAAGAATGATTCTTAGATAGGAAAGAAAATATTTCTGTTTATCTTTCCAATAAATAAGCGCTCCCTTACGGAAAGCAATATCTTCTACTAAGGACGGAATAGATAGACTGTTAGAGAATAAAGTGCTGAATAATACGATTATTTGTATCGTCGCATGCTCCATATCAGTTAGTGGCATACTTTTCAAAGTATCAAATTGTAGAACCGCAAGAATTACAGTCAATAAGTCGATTGCAATGATTATATTGTAATGCCAACGAGAAAGTTTGTTGTTAGCTTTCCTGACAGTTGAATAAGTGTATATTGCGAAGATAATATTATAGCAAGTAGTGAAAATAACTGTTATAAGAACGAAAAGCGATGATTTTGCTGTTAAGAAGTAGATTACATCTGTTGATTTAGATATGGGAATAAGTATTGTCAATCCAGCGCTAAAAATAAGTAAGGCTGCACCTATTATGCGAGTTAGAGTGGTCAGTTTATCATGTCTATTTTTAGCGTTAAGTGACTGTTCATCTCCTTCGTGTGAAGGCTGTGTTGGTTCAGCTGTTGGCGTGGCGTGGATGTTTAGTTCGTGAATGTTTGCATTGCGTAGGTCAAACCCGTTGTGTTGCGAATTGTCAATATTGAAATCACCTGTTTGGATATTTGACTGAATAGTAGTGGATGTAAATGATTGAGAGTTGTCAGTTGATGAATTATCATCATTCAAATATTTACCAATTTGCTTCAAAATATCTGTAAGATTCATAAGTTTTACCTTCATCTTTAGTATATATATTATATGATATACCATATCGTTAAATTGTTTGCAAACAAATTGTAAAATTGCACCTATTTCGGGTGCAATTTTTTTGCATTTTAGAAAGGAAGTGTTGCAATGAACACCGAACAAATAAAAAATGGCGTGGTACGCGGCATGAAAGCAATAGATAATTGGCTTGCAGATCGTCTAAATTACTCCGGCATAGAAAAGCGCGAACAGCGGGTTTATGATCGCTGGCGGGATGAATATGAGCAATTTACAGATCGTGAGTTGAGTTCGCGGTATGTAAACCTGCAACGCAAATTGCGTTGGAAGAAGCAGTTTACGCACCCGCTGTTGGTGTTGCTTTGCTCTGCTGGTATTATCGGCAGTACAGTGCTTTTCGGCTATGCGCTGTTGCAAATGATTTTGCTTTATGCCACCGAGAATTGGACGGCATTTGAAGTGGCTCTTACTTCGCGGTCAGTATTTTTAGTGACGAGTTGTTGGGCGTTTGCAATTTTTTATACATTTGCAATAGCTTTGATTGGTATTGTAATCTGGTCGCATTGGACTTCTTTTAAGGAACTGCAAACCCGCCTGCTGGTGGTTGAGGAAATCCGCGCAGATCGCCGCCGAAACGAGGTGCAGAACGATGAACCTTGAAAGTGCAGCCATTGCCCTACTGCTACTGGGTATGCTTATAACCATACTGTGCGGCGGTATCAACCTGTACCGGCTCTGTCATAGCCTGCCGTATCTGCCGCACTGGTGGAGCGGTGTGTGCTGTACGCTACTGCTGTTCGGTGTCCTGGGCTGTTTCTGGGGCAGCAGTAAATAATAAATATTGCAAGGGTCACAGGATATAATCCGTGACCCTTACAACACCTTTACTGAATTTTTATTTGTCTTTTTTCACCAAGTCATATGCCGCATTTGCAAACATAAATATTATGCAATGAATAATTGCATATATAAGGATAAGGATAATTAAACACCAAATTGGCAATATAATCGTTGTAAAAATCCTATAAATCGTCATATCTGCAATTAAAACTATTAAAGACGATCTACTGCATAATAGTAATTGAGTATGTGAAAATGAAGATGCGCTTAACCGATTAGAGAAGTGGTGCTGAATTTTTTGAAACGGATTCAAATGCCTCAAACACATTCCTATTATAATAGTAAGTGCTATAAAAATCCAAGCAGGCATAACATTTACCCCCACGCCCGATAAAATGTGTCATTGCAGGCGAATTTTTTATGTGCCGAGTCAACATAATATTTGCATTTTACTTGCTGCCACATACTGGGGAGAGTTTTGTGACCTTTAATTACTTCATGGAAATAGAGGGTTTTATACTGAGCATTGTTCGCCATCGTACTTATGCTTTTGAGAAGATTCGTAGCGAGATCTAAAAAATCTCCCGACACGCCGAAAACAATGGCAATTGCGCTGGAAAGAGCGTCAATGGTGTAGCTCATAATATTATTCTCTAATTCGATGTTTCTATTCTTCTCCGAAATAGGCTTTGTATAGTCGGCAGGGACAGTTCCGTACAAACAGTTGTCTTGCTTCATCCAACCGGTACAAGGCTGTACCGTTTCATCTTCGTAATTAGCAGGTTCTTCATGGATAGTTGCCATCTTTACACCGTTGAGATAAATGATATTACCGATACGCTCGGTCACATTTTCTCCCGCAGTGATCTTGGCATAGGTAACTTCGCCGTTTTCCAAACGATATTCCACATCTGCCTGTTTACCAGCAATTTCAGTAGAATACCGAACAGTCTGCGCTTCATTAGAGAGGTTGATTGCCGAAGCGACAGGCGCAAGAATGCTTGCCATGATGGAAGCCGTGCATACTAACGAAATTAACTTTTTCATGAAATACGCCTCCTTTTATTGGTCTGTATTACTCTCTGCGGGTGCTGCCTTAACCGGCATATTGCCCGCGCCTTTTATTGAACGCTTGCGCCGATCTGTAAAATCGGCTATACTATGTATATCCACATGAATCCGTTGCACCGCTATGCGGTGAGGTGTCCAGCCTTTCGGTTTTATGTGGATTTTTTAATGAACCATCGGAATCACCAGCCTTTGCACAATATCTTGGTTTTAGTGGGGAACATCAATCCAGTACGGGTCTACCCAATAGCCGCGGGTTTCGTTCCAGCGGCGGTATTGCTGCTTTCCGTTTTCAATGCGATATTTGTATACGATCACATCGGCATACGGCGCAATCGTGCTTTTGCTGCTGCTCTGCGGCGTGGGTGTCTGCGGAATATCTGCCGCAAATGCGGTTGGGACAGCGGATGCCATCATAGCTGCTGCGCCCAATGCACAGAGAAGTCGTTTCTTCATGATAGTTCACTCCTTTACGAGTGTCATTCCAGTGTGCTTATAAAATTCAGTTTCGGATTCGGTTAATTCTATCGACTGCTCATTTTGGACACAAAGCCAACACCGACCGGCTCGATCTTGCTTAATATAAGCTGTGCTGTTGTCAAAGTTGATAACGCCTGCTTTTTCGCTGCTCGGTGCTTCAAATTTCGGCTGCGGCAAAATCGTGTAGGACGCGATCAGCAGCAGGGCGAATACGCCGGTAAGCATGGCGCTGGCGGTGTGGCGGTGTCGCTGTGCCGAGTAGGTCATAACCATAACGAACCGTTCCTTGATCTCGGCTTGTGCGTCCGCTTGAAATAGCGCGGTTGCCATAAACGGCAAGCGGTGCTTGCGCCCGGTCTGTTTCATCAAGGAAAGTATCGTCCGCAGGTAGGCGGCGCGTTCCTGCTCGTCCAGCGTTCGCGCAACGGACAGGTCGCACTTGATCTCCAAGGTCTGCTCCAAGTCCTTTTGCAGCAGGTACACTACGGGATTCCACCAGAATATCATGCAGAACAGCGTAACCAGCAGCTTCACAAGGGTATCGTGGTTGAGGAAATGCGTGTATTCGTGCAGCAGAACATAGCGCAGTTCGGTTTCGGTGTAGTCTCTGTCCGGCAGGATGATTCGCTTGTGCAGCACGCCCATGCCGAACGCGGATTCGATATTCAAAGCCGTGTAGCCTTGTACTGTGATCTTGCGTCTGGTCTGCCACTGGACTTGCTCTAATAGGGCATTGGTTCGCTCGTCCCACGGCTCGGCATAATGCTCCACGCTGTATATCGCTTTGCGGTACTGCCGGATATAGCGAAAAAGCAACTCGCAGAAGCCCAGCAGCCACGCGGCGCACAGGATAAGCACAAGCGGCTTGTTTGCCAGCATATCCCGCTCCCGCGTCAGCAGATTGTAGATGTGCGGATAAATAACACCGTCCACTGCAATCAGCGTATGCGGAAATTCCAGCGGCAGAAACAGCCGCACCGCGCAGAACAGGTACAGCAGCACCATGGACAGAACGCCGAAATGCTGCTTGAACCGCGTATGCCGCAGCAAGTAGATCGCTACGATCAGCAGGCTGCTCCACAACAGCGCGGACAGAAATGAGAAAATGGTGATTTGCATTATTTCTCTTTGCTCTTTTCCTCAATTTGGGCTTCGTATTCGTCTACCATCTTTTCCAGTTCGGCAATCAGCTTTTCGTCCTGCTCCGGTGTGCGCTGCTTTTTGTCCTTCTTGAACAGCGTAACCGCGATACGGGCGAACAGCGAATTGTTCACGCCCTGTTCTTCCAGCATATAGGCAAGGTATTCGTCCTTGGTGAGCGTGGGGACATACTGCTGTGCCTGATAGCGTCCCTCCTGCGCGATTCCGACAACTTTAATGAACTCCTTATCGCTCAACCAGCGCAAAACCTTGTGAATGTAGTTTTTGCTCCAATCCTGCCCCACAAGCAGGCGGCTCAACTGGGAAACGGTAAGCGGTTCGGGCGTTTGCCAGAACACATTCATTACGATCTCTTCCGAGTTTGACATTTGATATTTCTTCACGATATTCACCTTTCAATACAGTAACCGAATGGGTTTCTGTTAGCTTGCCTACATGATACATACCAATGTAGTTACTGTCAATAGATTTGTGAAAACTTTGGTAGAAAATCTAAAATTAGGTGAGAATAATTGTGCAAAACAGAAAAGAAAAGTGCCGTGTTTTTCTTAAAGAGATAATGTAAAATCCGCTGAACATATTGACATATACGATAATATCGTAGTTAAATGATAGCAGTAAGGAGCGTGAAATTTATGAACGAGCCGATTTTTCATTCCGATTTGACGATGGAACAGATTGAAAAGAATTTTGAGGGCGTTGCGTTCTTCGACGGATTGGCAGCGGGTTTGCAGGCGGCTGACGCTTGCGAAAAAGACAACGCTGCGCCCGGTACGATCTCGCACAAACGGACGGTTGCCGAGTAAGGTTGCAGACATAAACAAAGGACACAGGAGTTAATTTCCTGTGTCCTTTTCTTTTTCGTCCTCGCAAGTGAGGATTTCTCCACGCGCCTTGGCTAATCGGGCGTTGCAATAGCAGATATTCCGTAGGTTTTCGGTCAGCTTGACGATGGTCTGCTCGTCGATCTCCTGCTCCGGGTGCGCGGACGGATAAGTAACATGGATTGACCGCTGGATAAGATCGGCGGCAAATTCCTCGACGATCTCGATTTCCCTCGCGGTGAGTTCGGGAAGATCTTCGGTTGGGTCTATAAGCATTGGTTCTCCTCGCTCTGGTGGCTGCGCAGTACATATTCCATATATTCGGGGCGAATGTCATAGGCCGTCGCAAGTTGGGAGATGGTAATACCGTTTTTAGCCTGCTGAATCACCTCATCAATATCATAAAGCAGACAGGCCATAAACTGATTCGCTTCTAATTCACACTTGCTGGGCATGAAAAGCGTGTTGGCGCGAATGAAAGTCGTGTTGTCCAGCGGGTGCATTATCGCATGACCAATCTCGTGCGCACAAACTTGACGCATATGCTCCGGTGATAAGTACTGGTTAATATGTATCGCCTGCAAGTCATCCGATGTTGCATAATAGCCGCGCAGGCTTTTGTTAAAGGGGTCGTAGAAAACAACAATCCCCATCTGCCGAGCAATATCAAACGGGTCGCGCGTCTGATATTGCTCGATTACTCTCTTTACTGTGCTGTGAATCTTCAATAGAAAAACCCTTTTTATTTCTCGCTTTGTTTTTTCTTTGCTAATCTGCGGGTGTATTCAAATTGGTTCTTTAACGACATCCGCAGCAGTTCGCGTGTTTCATCGTCCATCGGCTCTCCGTCGAACATGAGTGCGTGATCGCTCGAGCCGAGGTCGCTCATTATGGCATTAAGCCGTTGCGCTATATCGACACGATCTTCCGCATTAAGGTCGGGGAGATTCTTTTCCTCGTCTACTATATACGATGAAAAAGCCGGGTCATTTCTCGGTACAGTCGGATTTTCAGAGTTGTCCAGCAGATAATCAATAGATACATTAAAATAATTTGCGATCTTTGTGAGATTTTCTGCTTTGAGCGTTTTAATACGCTCTTTTTTTAATTCCGTGAGGTTTCCACGGCTGATAGAGAGTTCGGTACACATCTTGCCGACGCTGATACCTTTCTCTACGCAAAGGTCGTGTATCCGATTGTACAGATTAGACATAATAAATCCCCCAAATTTTGTGCATTGTAGAAAAGCTCTAAACTTTGTACAAAACTCGGTTGACTTGTACAAGAACTTGTACTATAATCATCACAGACGGTACAAAGTTTAGTGCATGAATGGTGACACATTTATCATAGTACCAAACGATGTACAAGTCAACGCTTTTTAGCAATTTTGTGCTTATTTCTTTCAACATATATATTGTACCACATCAAATGTCCGATAATTTGTACTTAATCGGTGGCGAGCCGATAAAAGTACCGCAATTCACAGACTTTGATAGTTCGTAGGTGAGATATTCCGCGAATGGTTTGAAAAGTTCTCTTGGAAATGAGGGAACGAGCAATATATGAAGTAGGCACTCTGTACCTTGAAAACTGAATAAGGCGTTCCCAGACAACGAGTTCCGTGCCGATCAGCGTAATGGTCGGTGAGCCACTAATAAGGTGTGCCAAGACAGCGGGGCAGATACTCCCCACAAGAAATCGTCCGAGCGTTCCGGTGCAAACCGAGATCGTCGCAGGCGGTGAGTGAGAGGTGTCGTAAGTTAATCGGCAAGTGTAAGAATACGAGTGCGTTTTAGCGAAAGCAGCGCAGTCTGGGAATTGGTTACATAGGCAAAAGCAAATGTCAGCCGGAAAACGGCTGTATGAATGAAAGAAACAGGTGATAAAAATGATTTTGAAGTGGATTGGAATTAACCGCGCACTGCCGCAGCCGAAAACCGATGTGCTGTGCTTGTACCCTAACGGCAGTATGCGCGTGCAGCACTATTCCGGTCTGTACGGTACGCACTCCCTCGATCACGATCTTTACGGTCGCTGCATTTTCTGGGCGTGTCTGCCGAGTGATGAGCAGATTATCAAGCTGCTTGCAGCAAACCGCGCAGAGGAACACGCCGCAGCCAAGAGGGCTGCTGAACTGGAACAGGCAAAGCAGGAGGTTGAAGAATTATGGCAAGATGTTTGATTTGCGGTCTGCCGGTGGTATGCGGACAGGTCGTGCATAGCGTTTGCATGGAAAAGCACACGCATGACTTGAGAGTGTGCATTTGCGACGAATACTGCCGCTATCCGCACGAAATTACGGACGAGCAGAGCCTTTTGGAACTGCATTGTACCGAATGCAAGGTAATGCGAATGATCGGTGCGGGTGATCTCTATGGATAAGCTGAACAAGCCCGCTGTGGGCGATGTGCTGTTTTTTGCGGCTGAACACCTTTATTATGTCCCCGGTCGCGTCGCTCCACTCAAAGAATACTGCATTTACCTGGCAACTGTAATCGGCTTTCTCGCAAAGCAGAACGAAATGCTCTTGATTACGGAAACGCCGTCCAAGCAGCGTTCTGTGCGCTATTTTCGTGTGTGCGACATTGGACGCACGATTTTCAGTACAGCGAAAGAAGCTGCCGTTCATGCTGCCGAACTGACCGCGCACCATGAGGAAATTTTGGGGCATATCGACGCTCCCTTGCGCCGCTCATGGGCGTGTCTGCTGAACGGGTGATCGTATGGCAACTCTTATCACGCAATCCGCGCTGGACGCGCTGAAACGCGATGGGTTCGGCATACTGTACTGTCCGCAAGGCAACTATGGGATGATGAAGCAATTCCCGGAATACTGCAATTTCCCGGACGGCTGCATATTCGGCGCAAATACGATCTTTGGCGAGGGCTGCTCATTTGGTGAGTGGACTTCATTCGGCAAGCACTGTCATTTCGGTGCAGAGTGTACATTCGGCGTGTCCTGCGCGTTTAACGAGGGCTGCGTTTTCGATGAATGGTGTCATTTTGGCGAAAAAAACCGCTTTGTCGGGCGCAGCTACTTCGGCGCGGACTGCAAGTTTGAACATGGCTGCTCAACCAGTGTGTTCATTAAGCCGCTGCCGCCAGAGCCGAAACCGCCGAAAAAGTCGCAGCCGCATATGTTTCTCGTTGGCGATAAAGTACGCTTTAACGGCAACTGGAATGTGCCGCCGGAACTGCAAGGTATAACGCCTGTTGTAGCGTCTGCGCCGTATCTGCTCTGCGGAATGATATGCGTTGATCTGCAAGGCTGGACAGGCAGCTATCCTTGTGACGGCTTAGAACAAATTTAAGAGAGGTGAATTTACATGACCAGAGGTGAAATCTACTGGTGCGACTTAAACCGAGGTGCAATCGGCAGCGAACAGCGCGGCAAACGCCCTGTGCTGGTGCTGCAAAACGATCTGGCAAACCAGTTTGCACCTACGGTAACGGTCGCGCCGATCACAAGCCGGACGCACAAGAACTGTCTGCGTCCCGAACACATTTACATTTGCAGTTTCGACTTGACCTATCCGTCTATCGTTCTGTTGGAACAAATGCGGACGGTGGACAAGCAGCGTATCAGCGAAAGAATCGGTAAACTGTCCGATCTCAATATGCAGCGTGTAGACGCTGGTCTGCGTTACTTCCTGTCCTTGTCACAGGGCGAGAAAGCCGGTGACGAATGGCTGTAAAGTGGCTGTTTGTGGCGGGATTCTTTCTGCTCATACTGTATGCGTCGTTGCTGGTGTCAGCCGAAAACAAGCTGAAATCCGTGCTTCTTAGTAAGCCGGTTCATTTCGGCGCGTCATTCCTCTTTGGCTTCATAGTCAGCCTGTCCGTTCTGGACGGGTGCGGTTATGTGTAAGGAGCGGAACGATGATTGAGAAATGTATCTTCGTTCTGCTCCTTTCACTGCTGGGTCTTTGGTCGGCAGTTGATATGGCAGAAATGAATGACCGAAAAGCACGAATCATCGGAAAAGTTAGCATAGCGGCGGTTATCCTCTGTGATTGGATAATGCTCATTTACACGCTGCTTTCGGTGATCGGATATTGATGGGCAACACTGCTAAGCCGTAGAGGGCGGTTTTCTATAAAATTTCGGGAGGATTGAAAAATGGAGTATTTTGTTCCGACGCTTATGTATGTGCTGTTGATTAACTTTGTGCTGTTTGTATTTACCTCAGATCAACCGAAAGGAAAGATTATGTCGATCGTATGCTGGATAAATCGAGTAGTGCTTGTGATTAGTGTTTCTATTGGCTCGTTGCTTGTTCTGGTGGTATAATTACATTTACATAAATTTACATAAAGAACAGCTGCGCTTAGCGTGGCTGTTTTTATATATATTCAAAATGTAACCGCGACACTTTGAAAGGGGGTGGTTCCCATGCAGCACTCATGCGCTGGTCGCGCACACCGATACTGTTTCCGACTACATCACAATGACGAAAGAGGGCGATAAAAATGAATTTTCTCAAACGCATTACCTCTGCCGGATTGTCGCTTGCTATGGCAGCAACGATCATTCCGGCAAGCGCGTTCGCCGCCAACGATACAGCAGGTGCAAAAAAGACAAGCACGCTGTCCTCGGTGACGGCAAAATATCTTGACGCAGAAAACGGCAAGGA
>OGYS01001312.1_pt1 | contig 14766 bp, 8 predicted proteins | sample 1576611 | NCBI WGS metagenome assembly OGYS01 (sample SAMEA3541571, study PRJEB24748) | human gut metagenome | biome: human gut; feature: human-associated habitat; material: faeces | place: China | collected 2012
CAAACCTGCAGGTCAACGTTCCGGAAAATGGAAAATGTTATTTAAAACTCATTTATTCGTCCGCCCGTTCCGCAGCGGCCAAAGGGTTTGTCAAGATGCGGCAGGCCGTACAGGTCAAGCGTCAGGCGGCAAAGCAGGCCGCGCAGGACGGACAGGGCGCGGGGCATGGGGACAGCCCATACCATGAGGCAGCGCAGCCTACTACCGCACCGGAGTATGGACAGCCGCAGCCTGCGTCTGAACAGCGCCAGCCGCCCATCCCCGGCGAACGGATGAAGCAGGCGTTTCTCAAAGAGAAGCAGGCGCAGGCTATGCAGACGGTACGGGGCGACACAGCGCAGATGCGGGGGCCGTCCTCCATATCCAACAGCACGGCGGACAACCTGCCCGCCGTCCGGGGCAGGCCACAGACGGCTATCAAGGAACGCCCCCGCAGCAATGCCCCGGCCATCAAGACACGGCAGGCCGCAGCCAAGCGCGGTCCGTCAGTCGGTACAGCGGCGGGAAACGCCGCACCCGCCGCACCTGTGCCGAAAGCGGCAAGAACACCCAAACCGGCGAAAGCCGCTGCCAGAGCTGCGGCCAAACAGGCCGTGGGGCAGCGGGCACAGGCAGGGGCAAAGCAGCTTGCCGTGAGCCGGGCGAAAAAGGCGGCGCAGACCGCTGCAAGCCTTGGACGGCGGGCGGCGCAGGCCACCGCCCATGCGGCGGCAACGCTGATTGGCGCGATTGTAGGCGCGGCGGGCGGCACGGTGCTGCTGATCCTGCTGTGCTTTATCCTGATTGTTGCGGCCGTGGTGGCGTCACCCTTTGGCATCTTCTTTGCAGATCAACAGAAAGAGCCAGGGACAATTTCGCCCAACGCCGCCGTGGCGCAGGTCAATGTCGAGTATGCGGCCCGTCTGGCTGAATTGCAGGAGGGCGATTATGACAGCATCCAGATCCACGGCAGTCCGCCCGACTGGCGGGAAGTGATCGCGGTATTTGCCTGCAAGACCGCCGGGGCGGATGACGGCGTGGATGTGACCGCTTTTGACGAGGATCGAGTGAAGCGGCTGCGTCAGGTGTTTTGGGATATGACGCCGATTCGGGCGGAGGTGGGAGTTATAGAGCATGAGGATTCCACCGAAACCATCCTGCACATCTACATCGAAGCGAAAACCATTGCTGAAATGCAGGAGGAATACCGCTTTACCAGCTACCAGAATGAAGCGCTGGACGCGCTTTTGGAAGAAATGGAGCTGTTGGGCGTTTCCGGATGTATGCTGTGAGCTCGTTTTGGATACTGCCGATTTCTGATTTCAAAATCAAAGCAACGGAATTTCTCCCGTTGCTTTGCCGAAACATATTCTTATTCTTTACAGATTTTTTTGTTCTGTAGAGCATGGATTCCATTCAAGACCGCAAGAACGATGTATCATACATAATCAAAATCATCCGGCCCTTCAAACCACGACTTTCGCCCCTGATAAAGAATCAGCGCCAGCACCGCCACGATCAGATATCCGACTGCAAACGGTGAGACCGGATAAAATCCAAGTCCTGCACTGTGAATAAATCCAAAACATGCAAGCACATATCCTACTACTGCCGTGATTGCCACTTTATGAAGCTGCTTGTCAATAATGAACACTGTCATTGTCCCTAACAGAATTCCAATGATGATCGCTCCTGATTTCACCGCAGGTACTCCGTTCCACATAACCCCCGCATCCTTGATCATCTGCGTTACTTCTGCATTGTATTCTGCCAGTCCTGACGGCATTACCTCTGTCATATAACCTGCCAGTCCCACACTTCCTGTGATCTGTGTATACAGATAATCAGCAACCGGCGGAACCATCGCGATTCCAACTGCCGCATAATGCTTTTTGTCACAGTCTTTAAAAGCCTGTGCAACCATGACGATCGCACACCATAAAAATGTCACTGCACATACTGCCGGCGGAACCATGTTGCTTAAGAACGTAAACAGACCGAAGATTCCTGCCGCTCCCAGTACCAGACCTGACACCAGTGCATATCCAACACCCGCTTTGGCTTTTTTCAAGCCTGCATGACCAAGCCATACTGTATTCGGAACAACTCCTCCGCAAATTGCGGAAAGCATCGTACAGATTCCGTCAGCAAACTGTGTTTCTCTTACACTGTAATTATCTCCCGCTGCATTTGCTGCCTCTACATTGTCCATGGTCTCGATAAAATTGTAGATTTCCACCGGAATCACGATCGTCAGATAAGGTGCAACAACTGCCACACCATTGATCAGATGCTGGATTCCATTAACAGGATTCGGAATATAAAAACCGATTCCGCTGAAATCTACAGTTGTTCTTCCCAGGCAGAATGCATAAATGATCCCACCCACAATCGCAACAACAAGCGGAGGAATCTGCTTTGGAAATAAATAGCCTCCAAAAATACCGACCATTGCCACAAACAAAATCGGAAGTCCGATCAGCGGATCGCCGAATACATCAAACACCCCCTGTGTTGCCATCCAGATAAATCCGATTCCCGCCACAGTTCCAAGGAGCGCTGCTCTCGGCAGTTTTTTCTTCATCCATGGTCCGATAAATCCACCCAAAAACTCGACTGCTCCGCCGATAAAGCAGGCTGCCACAGCAGCTGACCATGCAAGTTCTGCATCATTCAATGCATAATGAAGCGGCATGATCACGCCGTATAGCATCACAAACATTGCCGGTGTGGAAACTCCGGAAGGAAGTGCCGTAACATCCGCACGACCTTCTTTTTTGGATAATCTTCTTCCCATATAAGCATAGTAAACTCCACTACAGAGCAGTCCGATAGACATTCCCGGGATCACATACCCGTATACAATTTTGTCCGGCCAGTCCAATACTCCTGAAAGTGTTGCGATCACGATCAGATAATTTACAATATTATTTGTAATGGAATACGTCATTCCACCAATATCACCGCGTTGAAACCACGGCACCAATGTCTTTTGTTTTTCCATTTTCCCAATCCTTTTTCTTTTTCTATTTCACTTCTACCGGAATAAATGAAAACGTTGTGACATCGAATAATCCCATATCTGTCAGTTTGATTTCAGGAATCACTGCCAGGGACATAAAACATAATGTCATCACCGGTTCCACTTCTCCGCAGATGCCAAGCTCTGTATACGCTTTTTCATGAATACTTGTGAGTTTTTCATCCACCCACTCTCCGCTTTGATCACTCATCAGTCCAGCGATCGGCATTGGCATCTGTTCGATTACTTTTCCATCTTTTACAAGAACAATACCGCCTTCCTGCTCGATCAGACTGTTTACTGCAAACTCCATCTCTTCGTCACTGACTCCGACCACGATAATATTATGAGAATCATGTGCGACAGACAGTGCCACAGCACCCTCTTTTATTCCATATCCTTTTAAGAATCCGCAAGCTACATTGCCGGTTCCCTGGTGGCGTTCTACAACGGCTACTTTCACCAGATCTTCTTCTGGATTTCTTACAAATTCGCCGTTTTCATCCAACTGAATGCGGGCAGTCGTCTTTTTCGTCACAACTCCTCCTGGAAGGATCTCGATCACGTTGACCTGATCACTGGTCAGATGCATTTTAAACTTTTCTGCTGAAAAATCTTTTACGATCACGCTTCCCTTCACAGAAGAGATATCATATGGCGTGATTTCCGGTAAATAGCTTCCTTGGTCAGCAGTCAGTTCCCCTGCAATCCATACTTTCTCCACCTGGAAGTCTTTGAGATCATCCAGAAGAACAATATCTGCGCGATATCCCGGCGCGATCGCACCTCTGTCATGAAGCCGGAAACACTCTGCCGCATTCAGGGTTGCCATACGGATAGCTGTCACTGCATCCAGACCTTCCTCCACACAGATCTTCAGGTGATTGTCCAGATGACCGTCTTTTAAAATTGTCTTCGGCTGTCTGTCATCTGAACAGAGCAGACATCTTCTGCTGTTTTCCGGTGTCACTCCTTTTAACAGAGGTCTTAAGTTATGACATGCAGACCCCTGTCTGAGCAGAATGTACATTCCGCGCTCCAGACGTGCTTCCATCTCTTCTACTGTAGAACACTCGTGATCTGCCAGAATCCCTGCTGCAGAATATGCATTCAGATCTTTTCCATCAATTCCAGGTCCATGCCCGTCGATCAGTTTTCCTTCTTCTTTTGCAGTCATCAGTTTATCCAGCACACTTTCATCCGCCTGAATAACTCCAGGGAAGTTCATAAATTCTCCAAGCCCGAGAATTCCATCTCTTTGAATCGGCTCTTCCATCTCCGGTGCATTGATCACCGCACCTGCATGCTCAAACGGAGTTGCCGGTACACAGGATGGAAGCATATACTTGATATCAAGTGCTGTCCCTTTTGCTGCCTCCATCATGTAGTCCAGACCTTTGATCCCACACACATTCACAATTTCATGCGGGTCTGCAATGATCGTAGTTGCTCCATGAGGCACCAAAAGTCTCCCCAGTTCTTCCGGGCTGACGTAGGCAGATTCGATATGAATGTGACTGTCAATAAATCCAGGAACTGCATATCTTCCCTGCGCATCCACTTCATGAACGCCCTGATATTCTCCAATTCCCGCGATCTTATCTCCGCTCAGTGCGATGTCGCCTGTCTGGATCTTCCCGGAAAAAACATTGACGATCTGACAGTTTTTAATGACTGTATCTGCGGGAATTCTTCCTGCCGCTGTGTCAATCAGCTTTTTTAATTCTTCTTTCTTCATACCGATGTCCTCCTTTGATTTATTTTTCGTTTACTTCCAAAACCGGATCAAATGTTGTAAGCGCAAGATAGTCAACCGGTCCTACATCCGTGATCGCATAATCCGGGATGGCCGTAATCGGCAAGAAGAACATGTACATCATTGGATCCGGCAGATCAGAACCTAACATTCTTGCTGCCTGATCGATCTTCTTCTCCTGTGCCGCGATTACCTCCGGTTCTTCATCACTGACAATTCCTCCGACCGGAAGTGGAAGAAATTCCAGAATCTCTCCGTCTGCCACAACAACCTGACCGCCGCCCTGCTCGATCAGATAATTGGCTGCAATTGACATATCCTCTGCGCTGACACCCATAACAACCAGATTGTTGTCATCCGGTGCTGCCGAAGATGCCATCGCACCTTTCTTTAATTTCCATCCGGAACAAAATGCCAGAGATTTATTTCCATTTCTTCCAAATCGTTCCAGAACAGATACCATTGCCACATCCTGTTCTACATCCGGAAGTACGATTCCGTTTTCAACTTTTAAAACAACATCTCTTCTCTTTCTGACAAATGGTCCTTTTACATCCATCGAAAGAACCTTTGCCTCTCCGTTCTGAATAGATGTCTTATATTCAAAATCTTCTTTTGTCGTCAGTTTGCATTTCAACTCACCTTTTAACACAGAACTTCTCTCCGGCGCTTTCAGATCATAAGTCAGTTTATGGTCTTTTGCTACCATTGTTCCATTTGTCATCACTTCTTTGATTCCGAATGCTTCCAGATCGTCTACAAACAGAATGTCTGCAATTCTTCCAGGGCAGATAGAACCTACCATATGGTCAATGCGATATGCTTCTGCGCTATTGATCGTCGCCATCTGGATTGCAGTCATCGGTTTCACTCCTGCCTGGATTGCCAGACGTACTACATTGTCCAGATGTCCTTTTTCCAGAACATCACTTGCTGTCACATCATCTGTACAGAAGCTGACTCTTCTTGCAAATGCCGGATTTACCTCTGTCACTGCTCTGATATTCTCTGCCAGGAAATGTGTTACGGAAGACTCGCGGATCAGCATGTGCATTCCTTTTCTCATCTTCTCTACAACTTCCTCGTGGTCGTAGCTTTCATGATCCAGGCGCACTCCTGCACACAGGTATCCGTTCAGATCATTGCCTCTTGCCATCGGTGCACATCCAAATACCGGCAGACGGTTCTTGAATGCTTCTGCGATTGCTCCCAGTGTGTTTTCATCCTCTTCCTGGATAAACTCTCTTACTGTCTCCCATACTCCGTAACACTGCGGCCATTTCTGTACCTCTTCATGTACCTCTTTTGTAAAGTTAAATGCTACAGTAGACTGAGGAATTGTATATGGTGTCTTATACGGTGCTCCCCAGAACACTTTCAGAGGACTCGCCTGTACCTCCTTTTGTACTTCCTGCAGTCCTTCCAGACCTGATACGGAAATATATTCGTCCAGACCGGAAATCATGCTTGTAGTCCCTCTTGGCACAACTGCTTTTGCATAGCTTGTAATGCTCAACTTGCTGCACTCACTGTGAATATGACCATCAATCATACCCGGCACCAGATATCTGCCCTTTGCATCGATCACTTCTGTCTCTTCCCCGATATACTCTTTCACATCTCCCACTGCTACAATCGTGTCTTTGTAAACTGCGATATCTGCCGGATAGATCTCCTCAGACATAACATTGACCAGAGTTCCTCCCATGATCACTTTTGTTGCAGGTGTCTTTGCACGTCCTGCACGAATCAGTTCCTTCAGATTTTCTACTGTTGTTCTTTCCATTCTTTTAAATCCTCCTGTTGTTTTGAGTAACAAAAAAGATACACCGGCCAGAGGCTAAACAGGTTTCCCGTCCTGCAAATGTATCTTGAAGAATTTTCAATATTCTGTTGTCTTCAACATATGTTCATCATAGCACATTGTTTTCAAAATGAAAATATAAGCTGTTATGAATATTTCCTATCATTATTAAGAAGCACATCTTATATATTTTTTTTTGCCAGAGTAGCTGGAGAAGTACTTCTACCAAAAAAAACTGCCGCACAACATGTGCGGCAGCCTCATACTAAAACTCAAACTTTTTCTCAAAGTATGCTTTCAGATCTTCAATTTTTACACGTTCCTGTTCCATTGTATCTCTGTCACGAACAGTCACTGCACCATCTTCTTCTGAATCGAAATCATAAGTTACACAGAACGGTGTACCGATCTCATCCTGACGGCGATAGCGTTTTCCGATATTTCCTCTGTCATCAAATTCGCAGTTGTAAGTCTTGCTCAGTTCTGCAAACACCTTCTCAGCGCCTTCATTGAGCTTTTTAGACAGCGGAAGCACACCAATCTTGACAGGAGCCAGTGCCGGATGGAAATGCAGAACCGTACGTGTATCTCCGCCTTCCAGTTCTTCCTCGTCGTATGCGCTGCAAAGGAACGCCAGTACCATACGGTCTGCACCAAGAGACGGCTCAATCACGTATGGGATATATTTTTCTTTCTTCTCATCATCAAAATAAGTAAGATCCTGTTTGGATACTTCCTGATGCTGTGTCAGATCGTAGTCTGTTCTGTCAGCAATTCCCCACAGCTCTCCCCATCCAAACGGGAACAAAAATTCTACGTCTGTGGTTGCTTTACTGTAGAAGCACAGTTCTTCCGGACTGTGGTCACGATAGCGGACTTCTTCATCTTTGAGTCCCAGAGAACTCAGCCAGTTCAGGCAGAAATTCTTCCAGTAATTGAACCAGTCAAGATCTGTTCCCGGCTCACAGAAAAATTCCAGTTCCATCTGTTCAAATTCTCTCGTACGGAATGTAAAGTTACCCGGTGTGATCTCGTTACGGAATGATTTTCCGATCTGCGCGATACCGAACGGAATCTTCTTTCTGGATGTACGCTGTACATTCTTAAAGTTGACAAAAATTCCCTGAGCGGTCTCAGGTCTTAAATATACCACGTTTTTCGCATCTTCTGTGACACCCTGGAACGTCTTGAACATCAGGTTGAACTCGCGGATGTCTGTAAAATTGTGCTTTCCGCAGGAAGGACATTTGATCTCATGTTCTTCGATATAAGCCGCCATCTGCTCTTTGCTCCATGCATCGACGCTTCCTTCCAGTTCGATCCCGTTCTCCTGTGCATAATCTTCGATCAGCTTGTCTGCACGGAATCTTTCTTTACACTCTTTACAATCCATCAAAGGATCACTGAATCCGCCAAGATGTCCGGATGCCACCCATGTCTGTGGGTTCATCAGGATTGCACAGTCCACGCCCACATTATACGGACTTTCCTGCACGAATTTCTTCCACCATGCTTTTTTTACATTGTTTTTCAACTCTACTCCGAGATTTCCATAATCCCATGTATTGGCAAGCCCCCCGTAAATTTCAGAACCCGGGTACACAAAACCTCTTGATTTTGCCAGGGCTACGATTTTATCCATTGTCTTTTCTACCATAATTCTCTGTTCCTCACATTCTTTTTCATCAATTGGTAACTATTATAACGGCTTCCCTTTATTTTTTCAAGCCATGCTGTTTATATTTTCTACAGCAGCGTCTCCAGGATCTCCAGTGATTTGAACCGTTTATCCACATACAACAGACAGTATCTCTCCAGGATCCTGGACAGTGTTTCCAGAACCGCTTCGCTGACAGTAAAGGTATACAGCTTCTCAATGGTGCTGCTTTCTATGTACTGCATCGTATAAAGTGTGGAATTATCCAAAGGAATCCCATCCGATATCTTTTCCCTGCAGTCCTGGCAGATTATCCCGCCTTCCCTTGCTGAAAACACCATCTGTCCTTCTCTCTTCTGGCAGCGGACACATTGAAATACCTGCGGACCTTCTCCATTGATACAGAACGCTTTGAGTTCAAAAATGCGGCGGATCAGCAAATTCGGAATATGCGGGCTGGTCAGTGCTTTCATGGTCTGATACAAAAGCTTTAACATCTCCCGTTCATCATTCTGCTCTTTTGTATAATAATTCGCGAACTCCAGAAAATAAAACCCGTAATAAGCACCGATCATATCTTCCCGAAGCTCCGAAAAATAATTTGTGATCTTCACAGACTGGATCGTATGAGAGGAACGCCCCTCATACATCGTAAACTCCCCAAAGGAAAACGGATTGACTGCACCTACCAGCGGGCTGTTTGGTCTTCTCGCCCCTCTGGCAAATGCAGAAATCTTTCCCTGTTCCTTTGTCAGTATCACAACCCGTCTGTCATACTCTCCAACCGGTGCCGTGGAAAGCACCATCCCTGTCAAAACAATCTGATTCACCTGATCTAACTCCTGCCTGTTCCTTCTGTTCTTCCAAACAGCGACTTTCGCTGCTGCCACTTTCTGCTTTGTAAGAAAGATAATCTGCAATGCGTCCTGTTGTCATAAACTGTTCCCAGTATTCTTCTTTCATCGGTTCACCTCTTTAATTGCTTTCTCATCTGTTCCTTGTTGAGTATACAATTAGGGTGTCCGATTCTCTCCCGGATATACTATATAAAATCTGCAAAATACTACATCTCGTCCTCGTGGTATCCGAAATTCTTCATTAGAAAATCACTGTCTCTCCAGTTTTTCTGTACTTTTACCCAGAGCTTCAGATTCACTTTACAGTCCAGCATCCGCTCGATTTCATAGCGCGCCGTACTTCCGATCTTCTTTAGCATACTGCCCTGTTTTCCGATGATGATTCCTTTGTGGGAATCCCGCTCGCAGATGATCGTAGCATCAATATGCATGACTTTGTTCTGCATTTTCATGCGATCAATCGCCACTGCGATTCCATGCGGGATTTCTTCCTGCAGACAATGAAGTGCCTTTTCCCGGATCAGTTCTGCCACAATCTGACGCTCCGGCTGGTCTGTCACAGTGTCTTCATCATAGAACTGCGGACCATACGGAAGATATTTTAAAATCACTTTCACCAGTTCATCCGTATTGTCTCCGTTTCTTGCTGACACTGGAACGATCTCCGCAAAGTCAAATTCTTTCCGGTATGCGTCGATAAATAAGAGCACTTCTTCTCTTTTTACCATATCAATCTTGTTGATCACAAGGATCACCGGTGTTTTGACACGCTTCAGCTGTTCAATGATATGCTGTTCTCCTGCCCCGATAAAAGTGGACGGCTCTACCAGCCATAATACCACGTCCACTTCATTTAACGTACGCTCTGCCACATTTACCATATATTCTCCCAGCTTATTTTTCGCCTTATGAATTCCCGGCGTGTCCACAAATACAATCTGCCCTTCTTCCGTTGTCAGAACTGTCTGAATACGGTTTCTCGTCGTCTGCGGCTTGTTGGATGTAATCGCGATCTTCTGTCCGATCAGCTGGTTCATCAGTGTTGATTTTCCCACATTCGGTCTTCCGATCAGTGTCACAAATCCTGATTTAAAATCATCTCTTATCAATGTTCTGTTCTCCTTATCCTCTGTTCCTTGCCTCGGATGAGAGACGCCCTAAAACAGCGTCTTCACTTCCAAAAACATCGCTTTTTCTTCTTCAATTTTTTCTTCACTTCCGATGACACAGATCTGTTCTGCTTTGAGCATTGCTTCCACGACTTTGGAAAGGGCGCGGATATCTTCTTGGGTTGCCTGTAAGATCTGTCTGCGTTCCGTACGGATCATCTCTTCGGATACATGGTTCATATACAGATTCATGGAACGATCCCCTTTTGCAGCCGGATTCATCGGACGGTCAATATTGCTGATCGTTCCGATGATATATTTTGTCATATCCCGTTCATCGACTGTGAAATTCTTCAGATAGTCTACAACGCCTTCGTACACTTCCATTGTCTTTTTCAGGTTCGGATCCCGATAGGAGATCAGATATCCCTCTCCGATCCGGTTAAAGTTGCTCATACATCCGTATGCACCGCCTTTGACACGGACATTCTGCCAGAGATAATCATAACTTAAGATCACCTTCAAAATCTGCAACGCGCCATGATACTGTGCTCCATGATCGATAAAGTTTCCAACTCTTGCCACATACTGCACTTTGGAAGACGTTTTAAAGCCTTCGTTGCGTTTTCTGCAGTGTAATACACACGGCGTCTCTTCCCCGTCCAGTTCCGGATACAGTGTATCCTTGATCTCACGAAATGCTGCTGCTATAGGAGTAAGTCCGTCCTCTGAGGAGGTATAACTGATCATCACATTGTCCACACGGAAAATCTGACGGGAGAGCTGTTTTAAGTTTTGGATCAGCTCTGCTTTTTTCTCTTCAAAATGCTCTTCGATGCCACGGACTACCTCATAGAATCCGATGCCGTCGGTATCATCCTTGAATTTGGACAGGGGAGATCCATAAGACAATGCGCGCAGTGCGGATGTCGTATGTCCGGAAGACTGGAAGGACATCTGCAGTCTGGATTTGAGCATTGCCAGAATCTCTTTTAATCGTTTTTCATCATCCAGTCTGGATTCCATCAGAATCTCACGCATCATCGCAAACAGAATCTTCATCTGCGGATACAATGCCTTTCCTTTGATCTCAAATGTTGCACGAAAATCCTTCTCTTTTGCCTTTGTCACATCCGGATATAATTCCAGAGAAGTTCCGATTCCTCCTGTATGCACATTGATCTCGTTGAACAGTTCTCCATACCCATAGTTGTTCGTATCAATAATTCCAAGTACACTCTGCAGAATTCCGGTATATGGAAGCAGTTCTTCCGACACGCCGGAAAGATCAAACATCAGAGTGGCATAACCGATTCCGTTCGACTCGATTTCATGATGCACCAGTTTGATGCCGTCGATTTCCTTTTCTGTATTATAAACAGGAGCAATCTCTTCTGTGATATCTTCTCTGTTTAATACCGGGATCTTTGCCATATCTTCCGGAGCATCTTCTGACTCCTGATACGCTTCCAGCTCTTTTGTAGCTGCCACCAGTCTGTTCCGTTCTTCCTCACTCAGACCTGCTTTATAAGCTGCCAGTTTTTCCTCCAGCTCTTTGTCCATTCTGGCTGTCCGTCCTTTTTCCGGCTTTACGATCACGATGGATCCATGCTGATTGTCAAGCAGATAAGTCTGGATCAGTTTTTCAAAATATCCGGTAGAAATCTGTTCTTTCAAATATTCAAAGGTCGGGATTGCCTGCATATGCATAAATGGCTCGTTCTCATCATACAGCCAGCTGTCCATGATCTGCAGTCCGTACATCAGTCCCTTTGGATAATTTCCAAAATCTGCCTCTCTGAAGCGGAACTCGTGATAGTTGATCCCTGCCTCCAGAGATTTTTTATCCATTCCGTTTTTCACGATCGACTGGAGTGTCTCTTCGATCACACGGATAAATGCCTCTTTCTGATCACGATTCGCATTTTTAGAGACAATAGAAAAGATCGGCTGATAGATTCCATTGTCATAAGAACCCATGATATCTTTTCCGATTCCTGCATCCAAAAGCGCTTTTTTCAGCGGTGCACCCGGTGCAGAGAGCAGTGCATAGTCCAGAATCTGAAACGCCAGATACAGCTTTTCATCCAGACTTGTCCCGATGACTTTATTATAAGAAAGATACGTATTATCCTCCTCAGACTCCTCACTGGAGATCGAATACTCCATCTCCAGTTCTCTGATTTCTTCAAACGGTTTCTGATATTTGATCTCGGAATCCACTTCGATCGCATCAAATGCTGACAGATAATTTTCATCCAGCCATCTTAGCTTTTCTTCCATGTCCATATCTCCGTAAAGATAGATATAGCTGTTGGACGGATGATAATATGTCCTGTGGAAATTCAAAAACTGCTCGTACGTCAGCTCCGGGATCACATCCGGATCACCGCCGGATTCATTGGCGTAAGAAGTGTCCGGGAACAGAGAATTCTGGATCACACGGTCCAGCACACCTTCCGGAGACGAAAACGCTCCCTTCATCTCATTGTATACCACGCCATTGTACTCCAGCTTTCCATCTGCCGTATCCAGTTTGTAGCTCCACCCTTCCTGACGGAAGATTTCATCATGCTCATAGATGTTCGGATAAAATACTGCATCCATGTATACATGCATTAAATTCTGAAAATCCTTCGAATTACAGCTTGCAACCGGATATAATGTCTTGTCCGGATAGGTCATAGCATTCAAAAACGTATTCAGTGATCCCTTTACCAGTTCCACAAACGGGTCTTTCACCGGAAAATTTTTCGAGCCACACAGCACGGAATGTTCCATAATATGAGGAACTCCGGTACTGTCCGGAGCCGGTGTGCGGAATCCGATCGTAAATACCTTATTCTCGTCATCATTGGCAAACAGTAAGATCTTTGCCTGGCTTTTTTTATGTTTTAACAGGATCCCTTTTGATTTCAGGTCAGATAAATCTTCTTCCCGAATTACTTCATATGCATTCAAATCATAAATACTCATCTTCATTCGCTCCTCTGTATTCTGTAATTGCATACAGGCATTATACCATTATCTGCACAACTTTAAAAGGGGCGAACTGATTTCACGCTTGCATTCACACTTGCAGCTTTACACTTGCAGTCGCTACGATGTCTGCACCTGTTCCCGCCACATTTTCAAGAAGAACATCTCCGATTTCTACCGGTGCATCTGCATGCACATCCTTTAACTGCCGAATACAGTCCATGATCTTCTCTTTTGGGATTTCTTTCTTTGTTTTTACCGAAACACGAGGCTGCGTTCCCCCGGTCACAGGTACCGTCGTCGTTACGATCCGAACCGGATGCAAAATCTCTGCTTCGGCATATTTTGCCCCTCTCGGACAATGATTGCCGGAAACACTGACCACGGTTTTATTTTCTGTCACTGCTGTGATCTGACATCCCAGAGGGCAGCAGATGCATGTCAACTCTCTCTCTTTCATATCACAATTCCTCCATCTGCAGTCTGATTTCCTTTATTTCCGCCACTTTTTCAAACACATTCTCCGGGATCAGGATTTGTTCCATCTCTCCCGGCGCTGCTGATTTTTTCTTTTTCTCCAACGCCAGCTCTCCATTGAGATATACCTGCACTTTACACGCCCCGAAGACTTTGTTCACCCGAAATCGGATATTCAATCCTTTCTCCTGTTTTCTGTGAATCTGGGACGGTACTGTGTAGCGCACGCCTCCCTCTGACTGAATCCGGACGAACGTTTCTGTGACAGAATGTTCTGTCTTTTGAACTGCTCTCTGCGCACACTCTGCTGCTGCCTTTCCTGCCCGCGTGGCTTCCTCTGACACAAAATCCACCAGATCATGTACATGCAGCACATTGCCACAGGCAAAAATCCCCTCCACATCTGTTTCCAGATTTTCATCCACCAACGGACCGTTTGTCACAGAATTCAAACTGACCTGCGCCTGTCTGGAAAGCTCATTTTCCGGCAGCAGCCCCACGGATAACAGCAAGGTATCACAGGCATAGAATTCTTCTGTTCCCGGAATCGGTCTTGCCTGTGCATCCACCTGTGCCAGTGTAACTCCCTCCACTCGTTTTTTCCCGTGTATTTTTACAACCGTATGGCTCAATTTCAGCGGGATGCCATAATCATCCAGACACTGCACGATATTTCGTTTCAAACCTCCCGAATATGGCATCAGTTCTGCAACGACATTGACGTGCGCACCTTCCAGCGTCATCCTCCGTGCCATGATCAGGCCGATATCACCGGAACCTAAGATCACCACTTCTCTTCCCGGCAGATATCCTTCCATATTGACCAGACGCTGTGCCGTTCCTGCTGTATAAATGCCTGCCGGACGATATCCCGGAATATTTAAGGCTCCTCGCGGACGTTCTCTGCATCCCATGGCAAGTACAACAGCATCTGCCTGTATCTGACAGATTCCCCGTTCGCTGCTCATCGCTGTCACAACCCGCTCTTTTGTGATATCCATAACCATGGTGTTTAATCGATATTCAATGTCAAGCGCTTGCACCTGTTCGATAAATCTCGCCGCATACTCCGGACCTGTCAGCTCTTCTTTGAATGTGTGCAGCCCAAATCCATTGTGGATACACT
>OGYS01001333.1_pt1 | contig 14626 bp, 10 predicted proteins | sample 1576611 | NCBI WGS metagenome assembly OGYS01 (sample SAMEA3541571, study PRJEB24748) | human gut metagenome | biome: human gut; feature: human-associated habitat; material: faeces | place: China | collected 2012
CTTTACTATAGCTTAACATTGAATTTGGGTAATTGATGTGTAGGATAGGCCGGAGACTTTGAAGCAGGTACGCCAGTATTTGTGGAGTCGCTGTTGAAATACGGCCCTTTGATTATTTGAGTTCTAACTCGTAGTTGCGAGGACACTGTTTGGTGGGTAGTTTGACTGGGGTGGTCGCCTCCAAAAGTGTAACGGAGGCTTCTAAAGGTGCCCTCAGGACGATTGGTAACCGTCCGTAGAGTGTAATGGCATAAGGGCGCTTGACTGGGAGACTAACAAGTCGATCAGGTAGGAAACTAGAGCATAGTGATCCGGTGTTTCCGTATGGAAGGGACATCGCTCAAAGGATAAAAGGTACTCCGGGGATAACAGGCTGATCCCTCCCAAGAGCTCATATCGACGGAGGGGTTTGGCACCTCGATGTCGGCTCGTCACATCCTGGGGCTGGAGAAGGTCCCAAGGGTTGGGCTGTTCGCCCATTAAAGTGGCACGCGAGCTGGGTTCAGAACGTCGTGAGACAGTTCGGTCTCTATCTATCGTGGGCGTATGAAATTTGCGTGGCTCTGACACTAGTACGAGAGGACCGTGTTGGACAGACCTCTGGTTTGCCGGTTGTGCCGCCAGGTGCATTGCCGGGTATCTAAGTCTGGATCGGATAAGTGCTGAAAGCATCTAAGTACGAAGCCGGCCACAAGATTAGATTTCTCAGGGTCGTTGTAGACTACGACGTTGATAGGATGCAGGTGTAAAGATGGAGACATCAAAGCCGAGCATTACTAATTGCCCGTTCACTTTCCTTATATGTCGGATGGTGTATACCTTTGGTTTTTACTACAGAATGAAATTACGATAACAGCTCAACAATATGTCAACCTTATTCAGGTGGCTATAGCACAAGGGTTCCACCTCTTCCCATTCCGAACAGAGAAGTTAAGCCTTGTCACGCCGATGGTACTGCGTCACAGTGGGAGAGTAGGTAGCCGCCGTTTTGATTGAAGCCTCCGGACTTGAAGAAGTTCCGGAGGCTTTTTTTTGTATACGCACGTGTGAAATGTGACCTCTACCGTTTTTTCGGCTCAGTTTGAAAACTTGGGGGAATTAGTTAAAAGCCTTATCTTTCCCGTGGGTGTGGATACCTTTCCCACGGAACTGTCTGGAAGGCTCCGCCATGTCTTTTCTCCGGCAGGGGCAGGTCCGGAAGTTTTGCTCTGTAGGGGACGATGTTCATAAAGTGAGTTTATTTATGTCAATTCAATTTGCCTCTATATCTAAAGTGATCTATATCTTTGCAGATACACTTCTATAGAGATACTTGTAGATATATATTCCTATAAACTGTTACTCTAAAAGTAGAATAAATAAAAAATCGTAGTTTATATAATGAAAAAACTTTCATTTTTATTTTGCTTTTAGAAAATAATCTCTACCTTTGCAACGTTTTAGATAAAATAAGAGATAAACAATGAACCAAGGATTTATACATATTTTGCTATGCGGCATTATTATTCTACTGGCAAAGTCAGCGGGAAGTGAGTGTTGTGCATAAAAGTATGTGTGAACAATGATATACGAAAGCCTTTCTCACTTCCCTGTGTGAAAGGTTTTTTTTATGAATATAATAATGGTAAAATATAAAATTGAAATTTATGAGTGACAGATTATTTATTTTTGATACCACTCTTCGTGATGGCGAACAGGTTCCGGGATGTCAGTTGAATACAGTGGAAAAGATTCAGGTGGCTAAGCAGTTGGAAGCTTTGGGAGTGGATGTGATTGAGGCAGGATTTCCTATTTCAAGTCCGGGTGATTTCAATTCAGTAATTGAAATTTCTAAGGCTGTTACTTGGCCAACCATTTGTGCGCTGACTCGTGCAGTTGAAAAAGATATCGACGTAGCTGCTGACGCATTGAAGTTTGCCAAGCACAAACGTATCCATACTGGCATTGGAACTTCAGATTCTCATATCAAATATAAATTCAATTCTACTCGTGAAGAAATTATTGAACGTGCTGTGGCTGCTGTGAAATATGCACGTCGTTATGTAGATGATGTGGAATTTTATGCGGAAGATGCAGGACGTACGGATAATGAATACTTGGCTCGTGTGGTAGAAGCTGTTATTAAAGCGGGAGCGACAGTGGTGAATATACCTGATACTACAGGTTATTGCTTGCCTGAAGAGTATGGGGCGAAAATTAAATATTTGGTAGATCATGTAGATGGTATCGATAAGGCTATTATTTCTACTCATTGTCATAATGATTTGGGTATGGCTACTGCCAATACGATTAGTGGTGTGTTAAATGGAGCACGTCAGGTAGAAGTGACTATCAATGGCATTGGAGAACGTGCCGGTAACACTTCCTTGGAAGAGGTGGCAATGATTGTCAAATGCCATAATGATATTAATATTCAGACAAACATCAATACCCAGAAGATTTATCCGACTAGTCGTATGGTATCAAGTTTGATGAATATGCCGGTTCAGCCGAACAAGGCAATTGTGGGACGTAATGCTTTTGCACATTCATCCGGTATCCATCAAGATGGTGTTTTAAAAAACGTACAAACATACGAAATTATTGACCCGAAGGATGTGGGCATTGATGATAATGCTATTGTTTTGACTGCTCGTAGCGGACGTGCTGCGTTAAAACATCGTCTTCATGTTTTGGGAGTCGAACTGGAACAGGACAAATTGGATAAGGTATATGAGGATTTCTTAAAACTGGCTGATAAGAAGAAAGATATCACGGATGATGATATTCTGGTATTGGCAGGTGCAGATAGAAGTGTTAATAACCATATAAAATTGGATTACTTGCAGGTAACAAGCGGAGTGGGCGTTCGTTCGGTGGCAAGTTTAGGACTGAATATTGCAGGAGAGCACTTTGAAGCTGCTGCCAGTGGAAATGGACCGGTAGATGCTGCTATCAAGGCTTTGAAAAAAATTATTGACCGCCACATGGTATTGAAGGAATTTACGATCCAGGCTATCAGTAAAGGTAGTGATGATATGGGTAAAGTACACATGCAGGTGGAATATGACGGACAGATGTACTATGGTTTCGGAGCGAATACAGATATTATCGCTGCATCAGTAGAAGCATATATTGATTGTATCAACAAGTTTAAAAGATAATAATACGTAATACAAAAATGGCTAACACATTATTTGATAAGATTTGGGACGCCCATGTGGTACAAAAGGTTGAGGAGGGACCTACTCAACTTTATATAGACAGGCTTTATTGTCATGAAGTAACTAGTCCGCAGGCTTTTGCGGGACTGCGCGCACGCGGGGTGAAAGTCTTTCGTCCGGATCATGTATATTGTATGCCGGATCACAATACTCCGACACATGACCAGGATAAACCGATTGAGGATCCGGTTTCTAAAACACAGGTAGATACTTTGGCAAAGAATGCCAAAGATTTCGGCTTGGCTCATTTCGGTATGATGGATAAAAGAAATGGTATTATTCATGTAGTAGGTCCGGAAAGAGGGCTGACTTTGCCGGGGATGACAATTGTTTGTGGTGACTCGCATACTTCTACCCATGGTGCGATGGGAGCTGTTGCTTTCGGTATTGGAACCAGTGAAGTAGAAATGGTGTTGGCTTCACAATGTATCTTACAATCTCGTCCGAAAACCATGCGTATCACTATTGATGGTGAACTGGGTAAAGGAGTGACGGCGAAAGACATGGCTCTCTATATGATGTCTAAGATGACAACCAGTGGTGCTACTGGATTCTTCGTGGAATATGCCGGTTCGGCTGTCCGTAACTTGAGTATGGAAGGTCGTCTGACTTTATGTAATCTGAGTATTGAAATGGGGGCACGTGGTGGCATGGTTGCTCCTGATGAAGTGACTTTTGAATATATAAAAGGCAGGGAACATGCTCCGAAAGGTGTGGATTGGGATAAAGCGGTGTCTCATTGGAAAACATTAAAGAGTGATGATGATGCTGTATTTGATAAAGAAATTCGTTTTGATGCAGCAGATATTCAGCCGATGATTACATACGGAACGAATCCAGGAATGGGTATGGGAATCACTGAGCATATTCCGGTAGATGATAAAAGTGCTTCTTTTAAAAAGTCTTTGGACTATATGGGCTTTCAGCCGGGCGAATCCTTGCTAGGTAAGAAAATTGATTATGTATTTTTGGGTGCTTGCACTAACGGACGAATTGAGGACTTCCGCGCCTTTACCTCTTTAGTAAGAGGGAAAAAGAAAGCAGATCATGTGACTGCATGGCTGGTTCCGGGATCATGGATGGTAGATGCACAGATTCGTGAAGAAGGTTTGGACAAAATCTTGGAGGAGGCAGGTTTTGCCATCCGTCAACCGGGATGTTCTGCTTGTCTGGCTATGAATGATGATAAGATTCCGGCTGGAAAATATTCGGTATCTACTAGTAACCGTAATTTTGAAGGACGCCAGGGACCGGGTGCTCGCACGTTGCTTGCCAGTCCGCTGGTAGCTGCTGCGGCGGCGGTGACCGGTGTAATAACAGATCCTAGAGAACTAATTTAAAAATGCGAAGACAATGAAACAGAAATTCAATATCATAACAAGCACTTGCGTACCCCTTCCTTTAGAGAATGTGGACACAGACCAAATTATTCCGGCTCGTTTCTTAAAGGCGACAACTCGTGAAGAGAAATTCTTTGGTGATAATCTGTTCCGTGACTGGCGCTACAATCCGGATGGTTCTCTGAACAAGGATTTTGTATTGAATAATCCTACTTATGGTGGACAAATCCTTGTAGCGGGAAAGAATTTCGGCTCTGGTTCCAGCCGTGAACATGCAGCATGGGCTATCGCCGGATATGGTTTCCGGGTAGTTGTGTCCAGTTTCTTTGCTGATATTCATAAGAATAATGAATTAAATAATTTTGTACTTCCGGTGGTGGTGAGTGAAGAATTTTTGAAGGAACTTTTTGATTCAATTCATGCAGATCCGAAAATGGAAGTGGAAGTAAATCTGCCCGAACAGACTATAACCAATAAGGCTACAGGTAAAAGCGAACATTTTGAAATTAATGCATACAAGAAACATTGTTTGATGAACGGATTGGATGATATCGACTTTTTGCTGACCAACAAAGACAAGATAGAAGCATGGGAAAAAGCGTCAAAATAGAAATCATGGATACAACACTCCGCGATGGTGAACAAACCAGCGGAGTATCTTTTGTGCCCCATGAAAAATTGATGATTGCCCGATTGCTATTGGAAGATTTAAAGGTAGACAGGGTAGAGGTTGCCTCGGCCCGTGTATCGGATGGCGAATTTGAAGCTGTTAAAATGATATGTGACTGGGCTGCCCGCCGGAATTTGCTTCACAAAGTGGAGGTGCTCGGATTTGTGGATGGCCGTACTTCTGTAGATTGGATACAACGTACAGGATGCAGGGTAATTAACTTATTGTGTAAAGGTTCGTTGAAACATTGTACACAGCAGTTGAAGAAAACACCTGAAGAACATATTGAAGATATTGTGAATGTGGTGCGTTATGCCGATGAACTGGATATTGCAGTTAATGTATATCTGGAAGATTGGAGTAACGGAATGAAGGATTCTTCTGACTATGTATTCCAGTTGATGGACGGATTGAAGGATACCAGCATCAAGCGATATATGTTACCGGATACATTGGGTATCTTGAATCCTTTGCAAGTGATTGAATTCATGCGGAAGATGAAAAAACGTTATCCTCATACTCATTTTGATTTCCATGCGCATAATGATTATGACTTGGCTGTGAGTAATGTACTTGCTGCTGTGCTGAGTGGGGTTAAAGGACTTCATACTACTATCAATGGATTAGGGGAACGTGCAGGAAATGCACCGCTTGCCAGTGTTCAAGCTATTCTGAAGGATCATTTTAATGCTTTGACCAATATCGACGAAAGCCGTCTGAATGATGTGAGCCGAGTGGTGGAATCCTATTCTGGTATTGTTATTCCTGCCAACAAGCCGATTGTGGGTGAGAATGTGTTTACGCAAGTGGCCGGCGTTCATGCCGACGGTGATAATAAGAATAATCTTTATTGCAATGATTTGTTGCCGGAACGATTCGGACGTAAACGTGAGTATGCGTTGGGCAAGACTAGTGGCAAAGCCAATATCCGTAAAAATCTGGAGGATTTGGGACTTGATTTAGATGAAGAATCCATGCGTAAGGTAACGGAACGTATTATCGAACTGGGTGACAAGAAGGAATTGGTTACTCAGGAAGATTTGCCTTATATTGTTTCCGATGTGCTGAAGCATGGAGTGGTAAGCGAAAGTGTAAAACTGAAAAGTTATATTGTGACACTGGCGCATGGATTGAAGCCGATGGCTACTGTAAAAATAGAGATTAACGGAAAAGAGTTTGAGGAGAATTCCAGCGGTGACGGTCAGTATGACGCTTTTGTGCGTGCATTGCGTAAAATTTATAAAGTGACGTTAGGGCGTAAATTCCCTATGTTGACCAATTATGCGGTAAGTATTCCTCCTGGGGGCCGTACAGATGCATTTGTGCAAACAGTAATAACTTGGAGTTTTGAAGAAAAAGTATTCCGTACTCGTGGGCTGGATGCTGACCAGACGGAGGCTGCTATCAAGGCTACCATGAAAATGCTGAATATAATAGAAAATGAATATGAAAATAATAATGGTTAGTGATTAGTGGTTAGTGGTTAATGAACAGTGTCGTCAGATTTCATTAACCGCCAACTATTAATCACTGACCGCTAACCATTAATCACTAAAAAAATGGATTTTAAAATTGCAGTTTTAGCCGGTGACGGTATCGGACCGGAGATTTCAGTGCAAGGCGTTGATGTGATGAACGCTGTTTGTGAGAAGTTTGGCCATAAAGTAAGTTATGAATACGCGATCTGTGGTGCAGATGCGATAGATAAAGTAGGTGATCCGTTTCCCGAAGCTACTTTTCAGGCTTGTAAGAATGCCGATGCAGTGCTTTTCTCGGCTGTAGGCGACCCTAAATTTGATAATGATCCTACAGCAAAGGTTCGTCCGGAGCAAGGTTTGCTGGCTATGCGTAAAAAATTAGGTTTGTTTGCCAATATCCGTCCTGTGCAGACTTTCAAATGCTTGGTTCATAAGTCTCCGTTGCGCGCCGAATTGGTGGAAAATGCCGATTTTATCTGTATTCGTGAACTGACCGGAGGGATGTACTTCGGTGAAAAATATCAGGATAATGATAAGGCATATGATACCAATATGTATACCCGTCCGGAGATTGAGCGTATTTTAAAAGTGGCTTTTGAATATGCCATGAAGCGCCGTAAGCATCTTACTGTAGTTGATAAGGCAAATGTGCTGGCATCTTCACGTCTGTGGAGGCAGATTGCACAAGAGATGGCTCCTCAGTATCCGGAAGTGACTACAGACTATATGTTTGTGGATAATGCTGCCATGAAGATGCTTCAGGATCCTTGTTTCTTTGACGTGATGGTGACTGAGAATACATTTGGTGATATTCTGACAGATGAAGGCTCTGTTATCAGTGGCTCTATGGGATTACTTCCTTCTGCTTCTACGGGTGAAAGCACTCCGGTATTCGAACCTATTCACGGTTCATGGCCACAGGCTAAAGGATTGAATATTGCCAATCCATTGGCTCAAATCCTATCGGTGGCCATGCTGTTTGAGTATTTTGATCTTAAGGAGGAAGGCACCTTGATTCGTAAGGCTGTAGATGCTTCTTTGGATGAAAATGTGCGTACTCCGGAAATTCAGGTTGAAGGTGGGGCCAAGTATGGTACTAAGGAAGTGGGTTCCTGGATTGTGGATTATATCAAGAAAGCATAGAATTTTATAGGTTTTTTACGGAGAATCAGAAGTGAATGCCATTTTACTTCTGATTCTTTATTTTTATTGGATAAGAAAAAGTATATTTGATGCTGCAAATAAAACAAAGATAATAATTGAAAGACATTCAGATGAAGAATTTAGTTTATGCTTTGGTAGGAGCTGGTTTTATGATTGCCTGCCAGCCTTCGGACCAACCGGAAATCAGCGGTATGCTGACTGGTATCGAGAGTGATACATTATTGGTACAATCTTTTCCTGTAAATGATCGTGATAGTCGTAGGACAGATACGATTGCCATGCAAAATGGAAGTTTTGCTTTTAATTTAGGTGATAGTGTATTGAAACAGGTTTATATTTATGGTAAACCGTCAGTGAAACCCAATGAGGATGGCAGTATACCTGCCATATCGATGAAAGCTGTAAATTTTTTGCTGTTGCCTGGCCAACCTATAAAAATTTCAGGTTCATTGGATGAATATAAATTGGAGGGAGGTTCCTTTTATGATGATTATAATGAAGTGTTGGAGGACTGTAAAGCATATAGTCATAAAATAGATTCATTGAATGTAGTCTGTATGGATATGGAGAAAAAAGGAATACCCGGAGATTCTATCCGTAAAGTTTATGCTTCAGCAAAAGAATGGTATGGAAATATTTTAAAAATAAAAAGTGACTATGTTAGGCAGAATCCGGATAAAGATGTATCAGTATATGTAATGTCACAGTTGACAAGGGACCAGTTGGGGGATGCTTTTAATGTTTTGACTGACCGGGTAAAGGAAGGAATGATGGCTCCTTTATATCAGAGAATGAGAGAAGGATATGAGAAAGAACTGGCTCGCGATAAAGCAAAAGAAGCAATGAAACCAGGTAATCCTGCTCCGGAATTTACTTTGAAGGATTTGGATGGAAAGAATTTTGACTTATCTTCTCTGAGAGGTAAATATGTAGTGCTTGATTTCTGGGGAAGCTGGTGTGGATGGTGCATAAAAGGAATTCCCGAAATGAAAAAGGCATATGAAAAATACAAGGGAAAAATAGAATTTGTAGGGATTGACTGCAATGATACAGAGGATAAATGGAAAAAAGCAGTAGCTGAGCATCAATTGCCGTGGATTAATGTACGCAATATAGGTGAACCGGATGTGGCGGTGATGTATGGAGTAAGTGGTTATCCCACTAAATATGTGATTGATCCTGAAGGGAAAATTGCTAAACAGGTAGTTGGCGAGAATCCCGAATTTTATATGTATCTGGACGCATTGATGAAATGATGAAAGGTTCCGGATAATTATGAATAACAGAGGTGTGCCATTATTTGAACACACCTCTGTTGTTTAATTTAGAATTTTTTTACGCGTATATGACAGTAAGGTTCTCCTCCCGTTTTATCGTAATAGTGCTGATGATAGTCTTCTGCTTCCCAAAATTTCTCGGCAGGGCGTAATTTGGTATTGACTCTATGACCTTTCGAGCGAAGCAGTTCGATGACCTCTTCAGCTTCGGATTTTTGTTTTTCATCCATGTAGAAAATCATACTCCGATATTGCGGTCCGAGGTCGGGACCTATTCCATCGGTTTGTGAAGGATCATGTATTTCAAAAAAAAGTTTGCACAAATCCACATAAGAAACCATGTCGGCGTCATAATCTACAAAAATAGCTTCTACATGGTGGGTCATGTGGGCTTTTACCTGAGTATATGTGGGGTTGGCTTCCGGACCACCTGTATAACCGACTGTAGTGTTTAGTACACCCGGAATACGTTCGAACTGATGTTGTACGCCCCAGAAGCATCCGGCGGCGAATATCGCTTTTTCTACTTTCATGTTCTTTATTCTTTTAAAATTGTATGCCAAATATACGGAATACCCTTTAAAACGAGAAACCTACCTTATGCTTTTTTTAATTAAACTAAAGGAATATCGTTAAAGATTCCTCTACCTTTGCAACCGGAATTAATTAATATAGAAAATCGGATGAAACAGATCGTATGTTATCTTATGTTGCTATGTGCATGTATGCAGTTGCAGGCGCAAACTTACGATGAGCTGATAACCTGTGCGTTGGATGCGGCAAAAAACGACAGTTTGACAAAATCAGAAATTTTGTTCAAACAGGCATTGAAGATGGATCCTGCCAATATGCGTAATGCTTTATTGTTTACTAATCTAGGAACGGTCCAGCGGAGATTGGGGAAAATAGATGATGCTATTGATTCGTACACGTTATCCTTGAATATTACTCCATATTCTGTTGTTACATTGCTCAATCGTGCTTCACTCTATTTGGAGAAAAATTTGTTTGACAGGGCTTATGTGGATTATTGCAATGTGATTGATATAGATAAGACAAATAAGGAAGCGTTACTTTTCCGGGCTTATATTTATATGCAACGTAGGGATTATAAGGGAGCGAGAATAGATTATAATACTTTATTACAGGAGGAACCGGGGAATAATACTGCACGTTTGGGCAGGGCACTTTTAAATCAGAAGGAGTTGAAGTATCGTGAATCTTTAGAAGATTTTAACAAATTGGTTTCCGATAATCCCAGAGATGTTTCTTATTTGAAAGCTCGCGCTACATTGGCTGTAGAAATGTGCGGAGTGTGGACCCGGAGCCCTTCTGCCAGGCTATCGCCGTCCCCCTGGCCCTGGCCGCGCTCCGGCGGGCGGGCATACTGCGGGTGCGGGCCACTGTGGCCCTGTCCGGCCCCCGGGTGAGCCGGCCGCTGTTTGCTGCGGCGGCGCGCCTGTGTCCCCAGGTGCGCCATCTGGTGGTGGATGTGCCCGGCGAGGGGGAGGAACTGGCGGCGTGGCTGCGGGAGGAGTATGGCGCGGCGGTGCTGCGGCCCGGCGGGGCGGCCCCCGACGTGACCCTGGCCTTCGGCCCGGGCGGGGAGGAGAGGGGAACGGTGCTCCGGCTGTACGGCCCCGCGCCCGGGCTGGCCGGCCTACGCCCCATACTGGAGGAGGGGGGGCTGCCGCCGGACCTGGCCCCCCTTCCGCTGCTGTCCCTGTTGTGGGAGTGCGGCCGCCTGACAGAGGGACAGATCCGGATTCATGCCACATGATGGGAAATAATTGACTTGACAGAAGGTGGGAAACTACCTATAATATCGTATTAACGTGGCGTAATGTTTCTGTTGAGATTTCAGAAGAGGCCTGGTTGAGGCCTTTTGACCGATAAGGAAGAAGCAAAAAAGAAAGGTGTGCGCATACGGCAATGGCGAAAGAATTTAAGCTGAGCGCGGAGCGCTTGGAGGAGCTCAAGCAGGAGCTCAACTATCTGAAGACCGTCCGGGAGAAGGAGGTCGCCGACCAGATCAAGGAGGCCCGCTCCTTCGGCGACCTGTCCGAGAACAGTGAGTACGACGAGGCCAAGAACGAGCAGGGCAAGCTCTACTCCCGCATCGCGGAGGTGGAGAACATCCTGGCCAACTATGTGGTCATCGAGGAGCATGAGACCGACCCCAATTCCGTCCGCCTGGGCTCCAAGGTCAAGGTACTGGATCTGGAGTTCGAGGAGGAGGAGAGCTACCAGGTGGTGGGCTCCCAGGAGGCCGACCCCATGAACGGCCGTATCTCCGAGGACTCCCCCTTCGGCAAGGCCCTGCTGGGCAACGCAGTGGGTGACGAGGTTCAGGTGGAGGCCCCCGCCGGCGTACTGAGGTACCGTATTTTAGAGATTCAAAAGTAAGGAGCAGAGTCATGAGCACAGAAGAGAGAAGCGTCAACCAGCCCGAGGAGCAGCCGTCCCTGTCCGAACAGCGCCTGATCCGCCGCGCCAAGCTCAAGGAGCTGCAGGATGCGGGCCAGGACCCCTTCCAGATCACCAAATTTGTGGTGAAGCACCACTCCGCCGACATTAAGGAGGGCTTTGAGGCCCTGGAGGGCGCTATGACCTCCGTGGCCGGCCGCATCATGTCCAAGCGCGGCATGGGCAAAGCCGTGTTCTGCGATCTGCAGGACGGCAAGGGCCGCATCCAGCTCTACGTCCGCGTGGACGAGCTGGGCGAGGAGGCCTTCGCCAAGTTCAAAAAGACCGACATCGGCGACATCGTGGGCGTGGAAGGCGAGGTCTTTAAGACCAAGCGGGGCGAGATCTCCGTCAAGGCCCACAAGGTGACGCTTCTCTCCAAGTCCCTCCAGCCTCTGCCCGAGAAATTCCACGGCCTGACCGACAAGGAGATGCGCTACCGCCAGCGCTATGTGGATCTGATCATGAACGAGGACGTGCGCCGTGCCTTCCGTATCCGCACCGCCTTCATCAAGCATATGCGCCGGTATCTGGACGAGCGGGACTACCTGGAGGTGGAGACCCCTGTCCTCAACACCATCTCCGGCGGCGCCACCGCCCGGCCCTTCATCACCCACCACAACACCCTGGACATCGACATGTATATGCGCATCGCCACCGAGCTGAACCTGAAGCGGCTCACTGTGGGCGGCTTTGAGCGGGTGTATGAGATCGGCCGCATCTTCCGCAACGAGGGCATGGATCCCAAGCACAACCCGGAGTTCACCACCATCGAGCTCTATGAGGCCTATGCCGACTTCCACGACATGATGGACATTGCCGAGGGGGTTCTCTCCACCGCTGCCAAGGAGATCCTGGGCTCCTATCGTGTGACTTGGCTGGGCAACGAGATTGACCTGACTCCCGGCTGGAAGCGCATGACCATGATCGACGCCGTCCGGGAGTATGTGGGCGTGGACTTTGAGGCCATCTCCGACGACGAGGAGGCCTGCAAGGCCGCCGAGGCCAAGGGCATCGATCTGGAGGGCTGCGAGCGCACCTGGGGCACCGCCCTGTACGAGGCCTTTGACCAGCGGGTGGAGGAGAAGCTGATCCAGCCCACCTTCATCACCATGTATCCGGTGGAGGTGTCCCCGCTGACCAAGCGCTCCCCCAAGGATCCCCGCCTCACCGAGCGCTTCGAGCTGTTTATCAACCACTGTGAGTTTGCCAACGCCTTCTCCGAGCTCAACGATCCCATCGACCAGCGCGGCCGCTTCGAGCACGAGCTGGCCCTGCGTGAGATGGGCAACGACGAGGCCGGCATGATGGACGAGGATTTCATCAACGCCCTGGAGTACGGCCTGCCCCCCACGGGCGGCATGGGTATCGGCATCGACCGCTGCGTGATGCTGCTCACCGACTCCGACTCCATCCGCGACGTGATCCTCTTCCCCACCATGAAGCCCCTGGACAAGCCTGAGTCCGCCAAGCGCGCCGCGGCTGGAACCAACTGCGCTGTCCCCGCCGCCGAGCAGGGCCCGGTGGACTTCTCCAAGGTGGAGATTGAGCCCCTGTTCCAGGAGTTCGTGGACTTCGAGACCTTTGCCAAGTCCGACTTCCGGGCCGTGAAGGTCAAGGAGTGCACCGCCGTGCCCAAGAGCAAGAAGCTGCTGAAGTTCGTTCTGGATGACGGCACCGGCGAGGACCGTGTGATCCTGAGCGGCATCCACGACACCTATGAGCCGGAGGAGCTGGTGGGCAAGACCCTCATCGCCATTACCAACCTGCCGCCCCGCAAGATGATGGGCATTGACTCCTGCGGCATGATCATCTCCGCGGTACACCACGAGGAGGGCGTGGAGAAGCTCCACTGCCTGATGGTGGACGACCACATTCCGGCGGGCGCCAAGCTGTATTGAGCCGGTCTGTCCTGGGAAGCGGGAGCAAGTGCAAGGGGGTATGAGGAGAGCCATGGAGAAGCGCCTGGGAAGTGAATATCTGCGTGCTGACCGGGCGTTTCATACCCCCGCTGCTCCCATCCCCGGCTGGAATTCGCCGGACTGAATGAGCATGCCGAAGGGAATCCTTCCTTCGGCATGCTTTTCTGCGTCAAAATCGTTTCCATCCCACCCTTAAGGAGGCCAAGGCTTTGATCAAGAAATGCGCGCTCTGGCTGCGGGACAGCTTTATCCGCAACCGGAGCCTCAACGCCACCCGGATCGTGGCGGGCTCCTTCGCGGCGATTATTCTGATCGGGGCGCTGCTGCTGACCCTGCCCATCGCCTCCCGGGACGGACAGAGCGCCGGGTTCTTCACCGGACTGTTCACCGCCACCTCCTCCACCTGCGTCACCGGCCTGATCCTGGTGGACACGTGGACCCAGTGGACGCTGTTCGGTCAGGCGGTCATCCTGACCATGATCCAGTTGGGCGGTCTGGGCTTCATGACGGTCATCACCCTCGTCTCCTTCGCCCTCCACCGGCGTATTGGCCTGTCGGAGCGGCTTATCATGGTGTCCACCCTCAACCTCAACGACATGGACGGGGTGGTGCGGGTGGTGCGCCACGCCCTCATCGGCACCTTCGCCATGGAGACGGCGGGGGCGGTGCTCATGTCGGTGTGCCTCATCCCGGAGTTCGGCTTCCTCAAGGGCACTTGGCACGCCGTGTTCCACGCAGTCTCCTCCTTCTGCAACGCGGGCTTTGATCTGCTGGGAGGGCGCTTCGGTGCCTTCAGCAGCCTGGCCGGCTACAACGACAACCCCCTGATGCTGGGCACCACCGCCGCCCTCATCGTAGTGGGCGGCCTGGGCTTCTTCGTGTGGGAGGACATTGTGGACAAGCGGTGCTGGAGCAGGCTGTCGGTCTACAGCAAGATGGTGCTCCTCATCACCGCTGTGCTGATCGTGGTACTTCTGGTTGAATTTGTCGCCCAGTTTCCGGCGGATCTTAAAGAGAATCGCTTCATGCTTGTTTAAGTAATTTAAGGTTTTTGTGCCTGTGCACGGCAGGGAAATGCAGTAGCATGTCTGTGTGTGCAAAAGAGA
>OGYS01001353.1_pt1 | contig 14465 bp, 9 predicted proteins | sample 1576611 | NCBI WGS metagenome assembly OGYS01 (sample SAMEA3541571, study PRJEB24748) | human gut metagenome | biome: human gut; feature: human-associated habitat; material: faeces | place: China | collected 2012
AAATCGTAAACACTTGTCATGACAATGCCATGTACAAGCTCAAGGAAGATTTTCCGACCATGAAAACTTCTGACACCAGGCTGTTATGCTATATTTTTGTAGGATTCTCACCACAAGTAATTAGCTTATTCATGAAGGATACGGTGGCTAACGTATATGCTCGAAAATCACGGCTCAAATCACGTATCAAATCTGCAAAAATAGTAAATAAAGAACTGTTTTTAAATCTTTTGGGATAAAACGGTACATTATTTACGGTAATATATTTTTGACAGGTAAAGGCGCATTTCAGTAATTATATGGATAAAACAAGGAATATGCTTGGCGAGATGAAATAACTATACACAATCCATCTTATAAGTTGTGATCAAGAAAAACAATATCAAAACAGATTTGAACAGTCTTCTTAAAAAGGCAAACAATCTACTTTTGCTTATATATTTGGAGAAGTAGCTAATTTGAAACATAATGCTTTAAATATATCTGACGGATACAATTCAGGAACAGATAACAGTTTATTTTTTTATTATATAAGAACATGCAAAAAAAGAATTTATTCGGAATACTTATTTTAATTGCTTATTTCGCTTCCTGTAATCAAATACATAAAACCCACTATGAGAATGGATGGTATCACATCCTATCACAGCAAAAAGACAGTATTGCTAAAGAGTCTATTGTAACAGTAAAAGATTTTGTTTCGTTACGAATGGATTCTGATGAAAATGGGACATGCGTAATTGTGGGGCAAATAAGCAAGCATAAACTAAAAAAATGGGCAAAAGAAACAGAAAAGGCAATTGGCAAACATATAGCTTTTGTACTTGACGATACGGTAATCACAAATCCAAAGGTGAATGCAAGAATTGAAAACGGTGTTTTTCAAATATCGTTACCTCATGGCTACGATTTAAAAAACATATATAATAAAATTAGGAAAGAGAAAATAGATTCTATTGAAAGTATATTCAAAGGTTGGGAGAAAGATTCCATCTATTACTCATCCAAAGAGAAAGCCGATTCAATTGTGTTTGCGATAGACTACTGGGAGGCTTCTGAATGGGTGGATATGTCGGTCAATCCCGAAGATCATTATTGGTGGGGAGATTTAGATACTGCCACCTACAGCAAATTAGAATCTGCCTTATGCGAAGAAATTGCCAAGCCAAATTTCAGCAGCCGTGCAGAAGATTATATGAAGTTGGATACATATAAGAGGTACAAGGCGTATCTTTGCGAAAATGCAGACTATATTAATCTCATGTTTCAAGGTTTCTTGTTTACAGAACCGGCTACCGGACTATGCGGGTTTCTAGTGGATGATATAGTGAGAAGCCGATATCCCACTGCCCCAAGTATTCGGGTAATGACCTTAAAGATAGATAACCAAGATGACGAGATGTTCGCCAAGTTGAAATATCAGAAAGCTATTTGGCGGTTGATGAATAAAGAAAGAGATGCGAAGAGTAACAAGCAATGAGAATGGTAGCTATGAGTAATTTGAAAAACAAAGTATTAACAGCAATGGGTATCATAAAATACTCATTTGGTTTCTGACGATTATTCCTGTCGGTATTCCTTTATGTGCTATTATTGGGCTTATGTATGGTATTAAAAATAAAGATACAATATTTACCAAATGCTCTGCCGTAGCTTTATTTGTTGGAATAGCTTGTATTGTTTATACTCTATTAGTTATAAAATCTACGTAGATTGAAATATTTACCAAATATGTGAATAAAAGATTATCAATAAATATAGGGAAACAAACCAAAGGTGTATGGATATAAATAAGGTTATTAATGATGTCTTCAAAATTGTACTAAATATTTTATTTGTATTTACAAAGAGTTATTTGACAACATAGCACCGCAAATCGCTGAAATTTGCACGGTTGCTAATTCGTTACCTCTATTTCTCAAATACTCTGCTAAAAGTTTATTCTTCAATCGGTTAAATCCAACCGATGAAAATCTAAAATAAAAATACACGATAAAGATATAAAAGAAATCGTGTTTTGTTTAGGTAGATTTTACACCGCTCGATATGCTTAAAAATTATCGTCAAAGTTGTAACGAATAAATCAGCAGCTTCCATACTCTGTTCACTTTCTTGGGAATAACCCAACAGATGCTTGACATCCTCTCCTTTTTTTTGGGGGGGTAAAAGTTATTTTTTTCTCCTGAAAATAAAATGGCCTTGGTAGTCTTGAAGTCCTATATCAACTTTTCATATTCATAACTGATTAAATATTTAACTAGTAATATTCGTTACCAGTTATTTAGTGGTGTTCAGATTGCCCCTCTTCATTCACTAACCAATCCTAAATCGTTAATGTGATTCGTCAGTAATTAGCAAATTTCCTTAATATTTAGTCCCTCCAGACTATTATTAAGGCAAGAAAAAACAAATCCGTTTAATTCGGAGGCAAAGTCAACAGTATACAGATAGATGAAATCTCCTTTATAGAACATATCTCCTTTACGGCTTTTAACGAAGTAATACATTTGAAAGACTGTATTCATTTACAACAACTGATCAAAGTTAGGATTAAGGTACTTGCTGCGGATTCAAGCTACACTAATAATATCAATTTAAAAAGTTTTACAAAACACTTCTTTAAGTACAAGGTCTGAGCTATCTAAATTGCTCCATTTCGTAAGATTTGATGGTCAGAACTCAGCCATGAAAGTGCTACCAGATTGAAAGGAAGTTTTAAAATGTAGAAATAATATTATTTACAGACCAGAATAAAAAGCCAGAAACAGGGAAGTGGAAATATTTTGGATTTTCTTTGGAGTACATACGTTCAATGCGGTATGTATGATTGAAAAGGTCACGAAGAAAAAAAAAGAACGGCAGCATAATCTGACTAAAATAAGAGGAGAGAGTGGGTGAACTTCACCTAAAAATGAGGTATATAATGCATGGATGGAAAAAATAGGAATATGTAAATGATATTCTATAAAAAATGGAAGACTGGGGCTTTTCGAAAAAATGAAGAGAAAAAAAATTATATAAAGTGTTTTTTTTATTAACTTATAGGAAAGAACATCTTATGAAAGAGAATCAATTTATTTTTCAAATCATTCGTATTTGTTTGTGTCATAAAAAGTCTTAAAACAAAGTTTATTTGAATATTAGATACTCATTATATCTTTGTGCCTTCAAACAAAGAGTACATTAAATCAGAACAAACAGCCGTTTGCACGAGCATTGAATTTAACTTTATAATAAATCTAGCTGTGTGGTGAGAGATGAGACTGCTAGCGAGATAATCTATTTATTAGAACTTAAGTGCCCCTATTGCATGAGTGAATGTTCAAGAGTATGGCCTGAATGATATCAAATGAGTACAGAAAGCGACTCGAAACGATATGGAAGATAGCTATATGATACCCTCTAAAAGTAAATCTATCAAGAGACGTCAGACGTTTATGACAATGTTTTTTTAACAATACGATGTCACAACACATAGCTTTTGTAGATGAGTTATTTTAAGATAATATTGGTGACAACAACCGACTTTTGTATGGTACCTCATTTCAATATCCTTAAGTTCGTCAGTATCCCCTCGGAAAACGTTTTGTCGTGGACTTGCGAGTACCTATCTCTTGCTGTTCAAGAAATCTTGTGCTATAGAAGATTTATTGTGTATGGTTTGAACACACGTTTTTGATCATCCACAATTATAGTTGAGTGATACCACCTTCAACTTGTAAAAAGAATGTTCCGTTTGTTGGATAAAATACTTTTTGAATTGGCCATCCTTTCTTGATTTTTATAGAATATGCTAAAAATACATTCAATTTTTACTTTGAATGGCTCATTCACTAATTAAGAATAATATTATAGGGAATATATGGTATTTGTGAAATATCATAAAAAGGGTCTTTTTCAAACACTGTTAGGGATACTGTAACAGTCGGTGTTATAATAGTGTATCACTCTATTATGAAGATTGACCATATAATCAGAATTAGCAATGTGAAACATATTTTTTTAAGTTTGATATTGGAATAATATTGTTTTTTTATGCTTTTCGAACAGATGTTAGTTCAATGTGAGATAAAATAATGTTTCATAACACTAAGGTGTTGATTGTTAGATGTATATGAATTGAGGTGTTAGATTTTTAAAATCATTTTATAATTCAAATACAATTTCGCTTTATTATTTTTGCTGACAAAGAAAAAGTAAGAAAAATCTGACTTTTTTATTTATGAGTACTCATTAGCATTTTATCTATTAATTTAAATTTATCAAAAATGAAAACTAAACCTTTTTTAAAATCGATGGCATTAGTGATTTGTTGCTTAACTTCTTTTGTATTGGTATCATGTGATAAGGATGATGATAAGCCCAATTTAAAAATCAGTCCTAATAAAGTAGAAGTTGCAGTTGGTAAAACGGTTACTGTGTCTGTTAGTAATGGTACTGCACCATATACGACGAAATCAAGTGATGCAAAAATCGCAGTTGCGAAATCAGATAAAAATGCGATTGTAATTACCGGTGTAAAAGATGGTTCAGCAATGATAACTATTACGGACCGGAAGGGAGTTACAGGAAAAGTTGCTGTAACTGTAAGAACTGTAAAAGAGACCCCAAAAACTCCAAAAGGACTGGATTTTGATAAACAATCTATTACTGTGAGTGTTGGAAAAGATGGTATAGTAACAGTAAAAGGTGGTGCACAGCCATATTCTGCCGTTGCGAAAGATGTCAATATTGCTACGGTATCAGTCAAGGAAAATAAAGTCAACATAAGAGGAGTTAAGGCAGGAAAAACTACTATTACAGTTACAGATAAGGATAAGAAAACGGGAACTATCAATGTGACGGTTAAATAGTTTTCTTTTTTTTCTAATTTTATTGTAATGCATAGCGAGTGAGACGAAGATAATTTCGTTATATACTGCTATGCATTTACAATAAGTCTTTGTATATAATGATCTTGCGAGTTATAATTAACCTCAAATTATATGTTAAATATTTTAAATTGTGAAATTGATTAAATTGCATTTATTGGTAGCAGCCATGATAATAGTAACATCAGGCTGTGTTGGATCTGGGAAGAAATATAAACAACAAGAAAATAGTGCTGCCGGAGTAGTGGATAGCAAAAACAAAGATTGTTATGGCACCTATGAAGGCATATTACCTTGTGCCGACTGTGGTGGCATCAAAACGACATTGAAAATTAATAGTGATGCAACTTATGATTTGCGGAGTGAGTATCTGGGTGAGGAGAATGGTATTTTTGAAGAGAGCGGTGTATATAATATGATAGGCGAAAACATCATTGAACTGGTTACTCCTTCATCGGGTGCCAAAACATATTATAAAGTTCTCGACGACGCAGTGGTCTTGTCTGACAGTACGGAAATCTTCAACAATAGCGGGCGGCTCGCAGCACAATATATATTGAAAAGACAGTAATGTTTATGTGTGATAGGACATGTGATTTGTTTAAGGTAGGAAATTTTAACATAAAAAGGTGCCTATTATTTCTTGTCTGTATAATGTTATTAGTTGCTTGTGGTGAGAATGATCCGATTGAATCCCGGAATCGACATCCCAGGCAACAGGAAGAATCTCATAGTGAACAATCCGGATCAGTTCCCGCTGTGGCTAAAGAGGATGTTGCAGCTTATTTTAGATTTGATATGTCTAGAGATATAAATGTTGCGTTAGGACTTGTTGAAGCACAGAAAGAGACGCTGCAGATAAACGGGAAAATGATAAAAATAACTGAGGCTGTAGTGAAAAGGAAAGATTATCAAAAAGGCTCATTTGTGCTATATGTTACAGGCACGGTAAATGGTTCACCTTTTAAGAATGAATTCACTTTTACCGGCTTTGTGAGCAAACCTGACGATTATCAAATGGTTAATGGTGCACAAGCTGAGTGGAAAGCAAATGCTGATTATTATGCAAAGCTTGATTTTGATAGCTTTTACAGATTACATAAAGTGAACATGTTTACAATTGAGAATTTAGGCCGGTTAGTGGACTTTTATTCTATAAATGTAGGGGGAGAAAAATATCTTTTTACTCTGGAAGATCTTGAGAAGACGGTTCTTGAAGATATAAAATATGAGCAAAATCAGCTTTCTATCTTAGGTACAATAATAGTAGGTCTAAAAAAAGAATATCACTTCTGTTTGACAAGAATAAATACTATGAAGGAAAGGTTACTGTAAATACCGATTTTATAAAACAGAAGTATATGAGAGGGATATATGAAAATCCATCTCTATTTAATGGTCACATTTTTTCATATGATGAAAGTGCGTATGCTGTGGAAATCAGTACAACTCTGAAAGAAAAAAGCGACACAGGCAACATGCTTACACTACATTTAAGCATGTATGCAAAGGGTAATGGTGGCTTGTTGCTTGCAGAATTTGATAAAATATTCACCGGTTTTAAACCCTTAAGTGAATTGAAGAATGAGTTGATAGCCTACTCAACACCGGATTTGCATGAGTTTGTGAAAAATAAACTTAAGAATAGTAATTATGGTGATGTGAAAAATAAGTTTTCCAATTCTATAGATAGATGGATACAGTATGTGGAATTTGTAATTAAGGATCATGATTCATTGCAATGGGAAAAGAATAAATGGAGCAAGAACGTCTTGAATGGTCTCTTTTCTTCTGTAAAGGATATATATTTGGATAATGTAAGATTTGAACTTAACTCCGCCCAATTAAAGGAGATTGGCGGAAAGCGTTTTTTGTATATTGTTTTTCAAATGATTGGTGCTAATGATTTGGTATTGACGAGTGACGCTATTCTTTTTAATATGTCCATACACATACCTTCTTCGTTATAAAATGATTTGTGACAAATTGATCCGGTCCAATATTGTGTTTATATTTAAATTGAAATTCACAATGATATCTAAGACAAAAATATTCCTTTTTTTTCTTGCAAGAGCTTTATTTATTAATGCACAACAATAAGAAAAAAAGAGGAAGTAAAAAATGATTCCGTTTACTAACTTCAGGAGGGTAGTAGTAGCCTCTCTCGACCAATAAATATAAAAAAATCTTTCTATTGGAATGAAGACAAGATAAAAGCTGGCATATCTGTACAAGGAAATTGGCGTAACCAAAACTTTCCAGGTACACTTCCGCAAAGAAAGAATATGGTAACCGGAACATTTGAACGCGATTTCGACATCAATCCTTTCTCTTATGCTTTGGGAATGAGCCGTACTTTGCGTCCTCGAAATATCAACGTGAACTGAAGTATTATCGTAACAATTGGACACCGTTCAATTTTAAACGAATTTAAAAACAATTATATGAGAATCGAAGTACTTGATTTTAAAATAATAATGCTCATCGGTCAAAACTTATCAAGAGATCATTACTGAATATTTTCTGGGAGAAGAATCATTTTGGTTTTAGGGGGCATCTTACACAGGCCCTCCAATATGAACAGGAATAAAAATAGGAAGATTTATTATAGCCTGTTATCATACAGCCGGTAACGATGTGTCGATTTATTTGATTCCCATATCAAAATAATCGGGACAATATATTTAATCGTACTTGATCGTAAAATCATCATTTATAGGTATTGCGTACAATTATGCAATCTGCTATCTTTACAACCTAATGGATAATGCAAGAAAAAAGCGGAAATACAGAGCCATAGTGGCATGCTTATTGTTGCTGACTATGATGCCTTTCTTCTTTGTGAAAGCCTTTCATGTTCACAAAGAAGATTTATGTATATCTCATGATGAGCAACAATCTTCCCATCATGATTCTGCCGATAAATGTGCTATCTGCCTGTTCACTTTATCTTCATTTACCGAAGCCGAGAGCTTTGAGTACAATTGCGTTCAGACAGAGAACCCCGTTGAATATCTTATCCAAAAGGAGAAGGACATTACTGTTACTTTTCCCCTATTGTCTCTCCGCGCTCCTCCTGTCCAACTATTACAATCCCTCTCATGGGTTGCATGCATTATAAGATGACATGTGAAAGAGGGATGCTGTGCCCTTTGGTTATCTTAAACAATTTATAACTTCATTACAATTTTCGTAAAGTATGACATTTCATGCATATTTCCAATATGTGTGTCTATTCATTGTCTGGCTGTGTGCAATATCTCCTACAAGGATGTATGCACAGAAATACCGACAGCAATCAGATACACATAGGACACTGTTGGTTGTAGATAAGGAAACCGGACGTCCGATTGAAGGAGCTTACATCTTATTGGAGAATCAACCCCTTGCCAGTTCAACCGGAGGAAGAATCATTATCCCTTGGAAGACAAATTCCAAGGATACAGTTCTTGTACAGAGTTTGGGCTACAAATCTCAATATATATATTTGAGTGAGGCATTCAAAAAGGTGAATATTCAAACAGTATATCTTTATCCGGAGATAAAAATTCTGGAAGAAGTCATTATTACCGGTGAGTGCTCCGGAGTGACTCGGAATACGGTAAGCAACAACCTTACTTCCTTCGCAATCAATCGCGCATTGGGAACTTCTCTCACCTCTCTGCTTGAACAGGTCAGTGGCGTAAGTTCCATCAGTACGGGGACGACAGTTGCCAAACCTGTCATCCAAGGAATGTATGGCAACCGGATATTAATCATAAACAATGGTTCCCGCCAGACAGGCCAACAATGGGGAGTTGATCATGCTCCTGAAGTGGATATGAACGGAAACGCTTCCATTCGGGTGATAAAAGGTTCTGACGCGGTACGATATGGTTCAGAAGCTTTGGGAGGAATTATTGTCATGGAACAGGCTCCCTTACCCTTCCGGAAGAAGGCCTTGAAAGGAAAGACTTCCATACTTTATGGAAGTAATGGTCACCGTTATGTGCTGACCGGACAGTTGGAAGGCACTTTCCCTTTTCTCCGTGACCTTGCCTGGCGAGTACAGGGGACATATTCAAATTCCGGAGACCGTTCCACCGCAAACTATCTTCTAAATAACACTGGAGCCAGAGAACATCATACCTCCGCTTTACTCGGCTATGACCGTGGACGTTTAAGAATAGAAGGATTCTACAGTCACTTTTACAACCGGACGGGAGTAATGTTCAGTGCCCAGATGGGAAGTGAAGATCTGCTGGCAGAACGTATCCGATTGGGACGTCCCCTGTACACAGATCCTTTCACGCGAAGTATCGCATACCCATATCAAAAAGTTACCCATCAGACAGCCATTGGTAAAATGAAGTTCAGTATGCGGAACGCAGGAAATCTTTACTGGCAAAGTTCCTGGCAGAAGGACGACCGACAGGAAAACCGCATCCGGCGTCTGGGTTCCGACATTCCAGCTGTTTCCCTGCACTTAAACTCATTACAAAACTCTCTCTGCTGGAAATTGAATTATAATTCATGGCAAACAGAGGTTGGGGGACAAATTATGTTCATTGATAATCACAGTCAGGCAGGAACAGGTATTGTTCCCGTTATTCCCAACTATACGGAGACACAGATGGGAATATATGGTATCGGGAAGTATAATTACAGTAAAGGAGGAATTGAAGCAGGTATTCGTTTTGACGGACAGGAAACCCGTGCCAGTGGTTATGACTGGACAGGAAGTCTCTATGGAGGAACAAGAAAGTTCAATAACGTATCATACAGTCTGGGAGGTCATCATCATTTCTCTGACCAATGGAAGCTCACCACTAATTTCGGGCTGGCCTGGAGAGCTCCTCACGTGTATGAATTATATAGCAACGGAAATGAACTCGGATCCGGAATGTTTGTCAAAGGAGATTCTACCATGCACTCCGAAAGGAGCTATAAATGGATATCTTCCATCAGTTACAGCAATAAGGTATTCAGTGCCCGAATGGACGGTTACCTGCAATGGATAAGCGGCTATATCTATGATGAACCGAAGAAAGAAACCATCACTGTTATTTCGGGGGTATACCCTGTATTCCAATACAAACAGACCCCGGCTTTCTTTCGCGGAATGGATTTTGACTTTCACTTCATGCCCATAAATTCATGGGATTATCACCTGATTGCTTCTTTTATACGGGCAAATGAACAGACGACAGGAAATTACCTTCCTTATATCCCCTCTTCCCGTTTCAGCCATGACCTCTCATGGCTTCACGAAACCAAATCGCATTCCAAATTACGTTTGAGTATCAGACATCGATTCGTGGCAAAACAGACCCGGTTTGACTCGAATACGGATCTTATTCCCTATACCCCTCCGGCATACCACCTCTTGGGGTTCGCTGCTAGCTTTGAGTGTCCTGTAAAATACGGATACAAACTACAATTCATGATAGCGGCAGACAATATCTTGAACAAAGAATATAAAGAATACACTAACCGTTCACGCTACTATGCACATGACATGGGATCTGATGTACGTTGTGTAGTGAACTGGAGTTTTTGATTTATAACAATTATTATTAACCAAATAAATAAAAAATGAAAACAAATGTATGTAAAATCGCATTGATGTTCCTGATAGGAACAGCTCTTTCGTTGTTGTTCAATTCATGCAGTAAAGATCCTGTAATTCCTGAAAATGAGACAGATAATAAATTGCATGAAGATCCTTCCAAAATGACTATCCGTCTTGTGGAATGTCACCTGCATGCAGACTGGAATGAAATACAGAAAGTCGGTGGACCTCACCAGAATCCGGAATCTCCGGCCAAGCACATGAAACGTATTCAGGAAATAACTTATGAGCTGAAAGCCGGCAAGGGTTGGAGGCTTGCCGAAGGCAGTCAAAGCAAGTTCTACGTGCAGAAAAATGGAGACTACTATACTTATGGGAAATACACCCCGGCTCCCGTTTATTTGATGTTCATCTATTACTATAACGCCAAAGGAGATTTGATGAACAGCCAGTTTATAGAAAACGGGCAGGATAATATTCATCAACATTTCTTCACGCCTGAAAATGTAAAACCCACATTTGACGGTCAGCCGGAAGCCGATGACAATGAACCGCAGAAATTGGTGGATTATCTTTATGTGGACACTACCCCCTGGGACAAGACCAAACATAGCAAGGAAGCTGAAATAACAGGAGACAGTAACCCGATAGGTTTGAAAGGAGTTATCCGTTTTTTGAAAGACCGTAAGGAATTCGACCTGAAAATTCGTCTTTATCACGGCTACAAATCCAAGGGCAATCCGGAAACAGGTACTTTTGATCCGTTCTATAAACCTTCCGGAATATTGATCCAGCGTGGTACATGGGATATCAACCTAAACATTCCGGTAGTGGTGTTCTGGAGCCGTGAAGAGACTGTGGGGGTAGACGAAGACACGAACCCCGAAGGGGTGGAAGAAGACGGGCTTGATGAAAAAAGTAATCGTGCCATACATTCAATTATGGGAACCTTCAATCTTACATGGAAAGAAGCGCTTGAAGAGTTTATAATTTACACTTATAAGTCAGGGGATGTGGAAGCCGGAGCGATTTGGCTTTGAAAATCGGTTTGGACTGCCATAAGTAACCATAAAACTGCCTGTTGTGACATTGGTGCCGGTATTGTTTCAACAGGCAGTTGTTCCTGTTAAACCGTTTCATCTTTTTTTGCAAGAATGAAACGGAAACAAGTGCCATTCGGCAGTGTCTCCAATGAGAACTGCCATAGGGCATTGAAAAGAAAATCATCTCGTGTTATAAACGATTAAATTCATGCTGTTTATTAGAATATTCAATATATTGTGAGATAATGAGTCATAATATTGTAAGATTATAAGAGGATTTGATTCTATGAATATCAGGAAATGGTTATTTACAATTCACATTTAAGATAAAATAGAGATTTTACAATGGAAGGCTATAATAAAAAAGTAATAATGAGTTATTGGACAATTTGCAGGATGAAAACAACGAAAAAAATCTACGTAAAGGTTAGCATTATCTTTTTATTGGGAGGAATTTTACTTTTTTCTTCATGCGAGAAGGAGGAAAATCAAAAGATAGAAGCCAACCGGAAAACATTATTCATGTATTTGCCATGGTCCTCAAATTTGACGAACTATTTTTATAATAACATATCTGACCTGGAAAAATGTATAACGAAAATAGGGCTGAACAATGAGAAAGTAATTGTTTTTATTTCTACCGGTAGTACGGAGGCCATGATGTTTGAAATTGTGTCTTCTCACGGGAGATGTAAACGTGAAATACTTAAAAAATATAAGTCTCCGCCTTTTACGACAATCGATGGGATAACAGCAATTTTAAATGATGTAAAGGCATTTGCTCCGGCTTCTGTTTATACCATGATTATAGGATGTCACGGTATGGGATGGCTTCCTGTTTATGAGATGAAAGTGCGTTCCGCACCTCACATGAAAATGCATTGGGAATATCAGGGTGTTCCATTGACACGTTATTTTGGAGGACTGACCGCCGAATACCAAACAGATATAAAATCTCTAGCCTCCGGTATTGCTAATGCAGGCATGAAAATGGAATATATTCTATTTGATGACTGTTATATGTCATCTATAGAGGTTGCCTATGAATTAAAGGATGTTACAAAATATTTGATTGGTTCTACCAGTGAGATGATGGCATACGGAATGCCTTATGCCGCTATTGGGGAATATTTACTGGGAAATCCCGATTATCAATCGGGATGTGAAGAATTTTACAATTTTTATTCAACCTATGAAATAATGCCTTGTGGGACATTAGCAGTAACGGACTGTTCAGAACTGGAGAATATGGCAGCCATCATAAAAAGTATCAATAGTAAATATTCTTTTGACAAATCCCTGAGGGGAACAATCCAACGTTTAGATGGTTATACTCCTGTAATATTTTATGATTTTGCAGATTATATAACCTCACTCTGTAACGATCCTATATTATTAAACCAATTTAGAGAGCAGCTAAATCATCTTGTTCCATATAAAACCCATACAAAAAATTTCTACACTATGGCCAAAGGTATTATTCCTATCAATACATTTTCCGGTATAACAACATCCGATCCGAGTGACAATCCTATGACTGTGCTGAAAGAAAATACATTATGGTATAAAGCAGCGCATAATTAAAGTTGATAATAAGATGAAGAATACTAAACTCCCAAGCCTGCATATTTTATAACTTTTTGGTTATTGTCTGTTTTTGGAAATGGTATATATAGGAATTGAGAACTATCATGCAGGGAATCATGCAAAAAAAGTATTTATGGTTTCTGTTGAGATACAAAGAATGTAATAATAATTATATTTCTTCTAATAAAAGCTTTCCGCATCGAAATGTGTTTGTTACTCCTAATATTCGCAATATGAAATATAAAATTATAATTGGACTATCAGCTATTCTCTATTTTACAGGTTGTTATAACAGGGAACAGACCCCTCGCCTTAGTGAGGCTGAAAAGCTAATGCAGAACAACCCGGATAGTGCATTAGCAATACTACAAAAACTCAAACCAGAAGGCAACCGGGCTGAACAGGCCAGATATGCATTGCTCTATTCCGAAGCTTTGGAAAAAAAACAAATGAAAGTTACTGACGATTCATTGATCCGCCAGGCTTGGCAATATTATAAACATTACCCCAAAGATTTACGTCACCAGTGTAAAACTCTATATTATTGGGGAAGAATTAAATTACGCACAGGTGATAAACCGGGAGCATTACGTCTTTTTCTCAAAATAGAAGAGAAACTGACAGATACCGATGAATCTTATTACAAAGGGCTTTTATACAGACAGATCGGTGAAGTATATTATAAACAAATGAACTACAGCCGGGCATATCATTATTTCCACGAAGCCAGAAATAATTTCCGCCAATCGGGTGATATCCAGGAGGAGACAAAGGCAACCCTTGACATGGCAGCCGCTACTTTTCACTCAAAAGATATAGAAAAAGCAATAAGGCTGTATTCGGCGGCTCTTGACTTGGCCGATGAACATAATAACAGTAATCTGATAGAAGTCAGCCTTACTAATCTTGCATCACTATATGTGATATCCAAACGGCATATATCCAATGACCTGTTACAGCGAATCGAACTTTCCGCCCGACAGGATACGGTATATGGATATCACACATTGACAGATGTAAGTCTTTTGAAGAATCATATAGACAGTGCACGGTATTATCTGGAGCTTGCAAAGGCGCACACTACTGATATTTGCGACATGGCAGAACTACAATACACTGCATACCATATCGAAGCGCAGGCTAAAAATTTTGAAAAAGCAACGGACAATGTACATCGCTATATCTACTTGAACGATTCAATAATGCGCTCAAACATGCAATTCTCCGCCGGTATGGTCGAGCGGGACTATTTTAAAGAGCGAACAAAATTCGCCCAATACAGAATGAAAAACCGGACTGTCTGGGAAATAGCTATAGCAGCCGCTACCTTTTTTATTATTGGAATTGCCTGGTATATCGTCCGCCAACGTTTACGCATGCAACGTGATCGTACCAACCATTATTTGTTATTGA
>OGYS01001355.1_pt1 | contig 14442 bp, 16 predicted proteins | sample 1576611 | NCBI WGS metagenome assembly OGYS01 (sample SAMEA3541571, study PRJEB24748) | human gut metagenome | biome: human gut; feature: human-associated habitat; material: faeces | place: China | collected 2012
GCGCTGAAAATCGTAGAAAATCTTGAACATAGAGCTGGCAAGGATGCCGAAGGGAGGCTATCAATGCCTTACACCCTATCATGCCACTTGTTCTTTTAGGGTATGGTTTAGGGGCTGGAGGTTATGCTATTTTTTTTGGAGGTGGACTTCATGAAGGAATTATTGCTGGAATCATAGGTTTTTTAATGTATTTTTTTATATGGATCAATGAGATTTTAGGAATTAATTCATTAATGCGTACAACACTAACAAGTATGTTTTTAACTATCTTAGCGATTTTGTTTTATCATTTTCATTTGATTTATAATCTAGATGCGACAATTATTGGTTGTTTAATGATTTTAACTCCTGGAATTGCAATTACCAATAGTTTAAGAGACATTATTGATGGTAATTATGTATCAGGACAAGCACGTCTTGTTGAAGCTTTTTTTATCGCTACAGCGATTGCTTTAGGGGTTGGTTTAATACGTATTTTATTGAAAGGATTGATATAATGGAACAAATAATTCAATGTTTAAGTGCTTTTTTAGGGTGTTTAGGATTTGCTTTTGTTTTTAGAGTACATCGTCATCTTCCTTATGCTATATTAGCCTCAATTGGAGGAATGCTAGGTTGGATTGTTTATTTATTAGTCATTCCTTATTTAAGTAATATTATATCTAATTTATGTGCCATGATTGTTGTAGCATTATTTAGTGAAATTATGGCAAGAATATGTAAAGCACCAGCTACTATTTTTATTGTTGTTGGTTGTTTCCCTATTGTCCCTGGTAAAGGGATTTATCAAACGATGCTTTATTTAATTTCCCATGATCAAAATTTATTTCTTGATTCACTTTTTCAAACAGTTGGAACAGCTTTAGCCCTTGCTACTGCTATTTTAATTGTTTCAACTTTCTTTAAAGTTATTAAAACCATTAAACAAAAGGACTATCATTTATGAAAATATTAGGAATCATTGTTGAATATAACCCTTTTCATACCGGACATCTTTATCACTTACAAAAAGCAAAAGAAATGGTAAAGCCCGATTTAACAATTGCTATTATGTCTGGTAATTATGTTCAACGAGGAGAAGTCGCAATTATTGATAAATTTAAAAGAAGTGAACTTGCTATTAAATACGGTGTTGATTTAGTTATCGAACTTCCTTTTGCATATGTTTGTCAAAGTGCCGATTATTTTTGTAAAGGAGCGATTGATTTACTTTATCATATAGGAATTACTGATCTTGTTTTTGGTAGTGAATGTGGGGATATTCATTTATTTAAAGAAATTGCCTATGCTATTAAAAATAATCCAGCTGATTATGATCAATATGTCAAAAATGCAATGAAACAAGGATTACGTTATCCTGATGCCTGTAATCAAGCATTAAGCCTTCTATTAAATAAAAGTATTCAAACCCCTAATGATTTATTAGGATTAGGATATGTTAAAGAAGTCATCAATCATGATTATCCTATTTGTCTCCATTGTATTCAAAGATCAAATGATTATCATGATACCTCTCTTACAAAAATAGCTTCTGCTACAGCTTTACGTAAAGCCTTAAAAGAAAAACAAGATGTACATGATTATTTATTAGATATGTCTTATTATGATCATTTATATGATCAAAGTAATTTCTTTGATTATTTAAAATACCAAATTATTATTCAAGATATTCATCATTTAAAAAAAATACATTTAGTTGATGAAGGCATAGAGAACTTATTAAAGAAAGTTATCTTTGATACTAATAGTTATGAAGAACTTGTAAATTCGCTTACAAGTAAACGTTATACAAAAACTAGAATCCAAAGAATGTTATTACACATTTTAATGAATAATACAAAGGATGAAATCAAAAACTGTTTTCCTATTGATTATATTCTTGTTTTAAAAATGAATCAAAAAGGACAAAAGTATTTAAAAACAATCAAAAAAACATGTTCTTATCATATAATTACAAATCTTTCATCTTATAAACATCCTGCTTTAGATTTAGAAATTAAATCATCAAAATTATTATCTTTAATAGATCATCAAATGATCAAAAAAGAATTTCAAAATATTCCTGTTATCGAACTATCTAAAAGATAGTTCTTTTTTATTATTGAAATATGTGCTTAAATTAAGATAGTAGCTAAAGGAGAATATTATGTTATTTTATTATACAAAGGTACAAGTAAATGAATTAATGACACCATCTTTATTAATTGAACAAGTGATTTATTGGTTACAACATACAAAAAATAAAATGAAAGATTTGAATTATGATCATTCTTTATACTATTCTTTAAAAGAAAAACATAAAAGCTTAGAAATTAAAGATTTTAAAACTAAAAAAATTTTAGGAATTCAATTTATTACTGATCATAATTACAAAAAAAATCAATTTACAATAGAAATACTCTATCATTATCAACAAGAAATTCTTGAACTTTCTTTCTATAAAGAAATATCAAATGAATCTAAATATATCTCTAAAATCTCAATTCCTAAAATATTTCCAATGATTTTAGAAAGTAATTATATTCAAAAAGACCATGATTTATCAATACAATCAACACCTCATTTTATTAATGAAAGAACAGTCAATCAACTATTAAAAAAATCATATCATTTACCAATAATCATCTTATACAAAAATAAAAAATGTCTTGTTAATCCCTTTATTTTAAACCAAGAACTCTATGGAATGTGTCATATTGTCGTCATTCCTACAAATAGAGAAGTTAATTATGTACAAATTAATTATCCAAATCATGAAAAAGAAAAAATATTTTATGAAAAATCTTTTCTACAAACGCTTATTCAACATATTCGTTATTATATGTTGCAAGAAAATGAATTTTATTCTTTTTCGGAACTTCAACAATTTGAACTCTTACAATCTTATCAAGATGATGCATTATCATCTGTAGAAGTTCAAGAATTATTCTTAAATGAAATAAAGAATATTGAAAATAACATCATTGATTTACAAAAAGAATACCAAAATAAAAAAGATATTCTTGAAAAACTTACAAACATAAATCAAGAATATCATCATCTATTAAAACAATACGATGAATCTCCATTAATTACGATTCATCAAGATAATTATAAAGAATATCAAGACTTTATTTTTTCAATCATTCATAAAACTTTAATGAATTTATCTCCTGATGATACTTATCGTAAAAGAGATCTTTTAAAGTCTATTGAAAGGAAACATCAACTATGAAGCATTTATCAACTTTGATTGCTGTAAAAAAACTAACTATTATTCAATTTACAAAAATAATTCAAGATTTATTTTATTTAGATGAATTTATATTAGATTCATTGATCATTCATTTAGAGAATTGCACAATTTATCATGATGAATCAGCTATTGCTTTTTGTATTCAATATCAAAATAACGATTATGAATATATTTTTAACGAAACAAAACAAAATATATATCTTTCTATTAATAAACGTAATAATCAATTTATCGATTTAATAACATATCTTGATAAATGTCATCTTTTAAACAATGATCATTTTTCATATATTCAACCAAACATCAAAAATATGAATGATTTAAATCAAGTTATTGAATTTGTAGAAAATAAAACAATTCTTCCTGTTATTTATTTAAATATGTCTTTAAAAGATTTTAAAAATGAGATTCTAACTGAAATTCAATCAACAGCTTATATTCTTACAAGCGAAGATGAAAATTTTCATCAAGCATTTCAAAAACATTTTCATTTAAGAAATAATAGTTATATTCTTTATTTAAATCATGAATTTCAAAAAATTTCTTTTTTAAAAAAAGAATCTCCTCAAGAATTTATTGAGAAAGTAAAAATAAAAATTCAAAGTTATGTTTTACAACGTACATATTCATTTCCTTATAATATGAAAGATTTTCAACATCATGTTATTAAAAAAATAATTGAAAATCATAAAGAAAATGATTTTCTCGAAAATTCTTCTATTGAACAACAAGTCTTAGCTTTAGAAGATAAGAAAAAGAATTTACAAAAAAATATTGATGATTTAAATAATCAAATATTGATTTTAGAAAATCAAAATGAAGAATTAGGAAGTTATATTAAACAACAAGGATATTATCCTTTAATATTAAAAGGAAATGAAAAAGAATTTTACAAAGGTGAACAAAGAGATCTTCTTCTTTATCTTTTAAAAGAAGAACTTAAAAATAATCATAATCAAAAACAACAACAAATCATTCATACAATTCTTGAACAAAATCCTCCTGTTGGTAATCGAAATAGATATTTAACAGATATTTTTAACTTATTAGTCAATGAAGGTCTTTCAAAGAAATCTATTGATACTTTAAGTCGTTATGGAATTATTTTAAATCATACAGGTAAACATCCAACAACTACTTTTTTTAATGATTCACGTTATACTATGACATTTTCTTCAACACCAAGTGATCTTAATGTTGGTAGACAATATTATCGTCAAATTAGAAAACTTTTCTTTTAACTTTTCCATAAAAAAAGAGGTGTGTTTGACACCTCTTTTGATTATCCTCTAAGTACTGCTCCAAAATCTTTTTCAACAGCTTTTAAGATTTTTTCCATAGCTTCATTAATTTCTTGTTCTTTTAATGTTTTCTTATCATCTTGGAAAGTTAAATTAATAGCTACTGATTTTTTACCAGCTTCTACATGTTCTCCAACATAAACATCAAAGATGTTTGTTGCTTTCACAAGTTTATTACTTGATTTAATGATTTTTTGACAAACATCATTTGCTGGAACTGATTCGTCCATCACTAAAGCAATATCTCTTGAAACAGATGGATATTGTGGAATTGGTTGATATTTAACTTTACCAGTCTTGATATTTAATAATGCCGATAAGTTAAGTTCTACAACATAAACATCTTTAACATCATATTTCTTTTCCATTAGTGGATGTACTTGTCCAACTACCCCAACCACTTCATTTTGTACTTTAATATAAGCACTACGTCCAGGATGGAATGATTGATTATCACTTTCTACACGTTCTAAACGATAACGTGATTCATTGATTCCTAATCTTTCAAAGATTGTTTCTACAAATCCTTTAACTAAATAATAATCTGCTTTGTATGAAATTTGTTTAAATGATAACCCATGGTATTCACCAGTACATGCAATCGCAAGATTTTGTAATTCAACGCCTTTTGAATATGTTGTTGATAATTCATATAAATGAACATCTTTCATATTTCTTGATTGGTTATAATTAATGACTTGTAACAATGAACCAATAATTGATTGTCTTGTCACTGATCTTTCTTCACCTAATGGCATTGCAAGTTTAACTGGTTCTTGATCATGGAAAATATTGAAATCATGAACAAGTGATGGTGATGTTAATGAATATGTTAATGTTTCATGTAATCCTAAATCTTTTAATAAGACTTTCATCATATGTTTCTTTTCTTGAATTTCTGTTCTTTTTCCAATTGTCATAGACATTTCTGGTAAAGTTGATGGAATGTTATCAAAACCATACATACGCACAACTTCTTCAATTAAATCAGCTGCCATCGTAATATCATTACGATAAGTTGGTACTTTTACATTAAATGTATCTTCTTTTAATTCATATTTAAATTTTAATGAGTCAAAGATTTCAGCGATTTCATTTGTTTGGATGTTTGTTCCAAGTAATCCATTAACTTGTTGAGTTGAAACTGAAACATATTTATCTTCAATATAAAGAGTTGTTGAAACAGTTTCATAGATTTCTTTAGCATCAGCAAGTTCTTCTAATAAATTTGCACATCTTTCTAAAATATTTAAAGAATTAGCAGTATTTAAAGCCCCTTTAATATAATGTTGAGAAGCATCTGTTAATAAATTTAAACGTCTTGCTGTTTCTCTTAAACTTGGTCCATCAAAAGTAGCCACTTCGATGACGATATTTTGTGTATTTTCATCAATCTTAGTACTATCAGCACCCATGACACCAGCGACACAACCCACACCATTATCTGTTGAAACGATGATATCATTAGATTCAAGTTTATATTCTTCACCATCTAATAAGATTGCTTTTTCATCAAATCCAGTTTTTACAACAAATTCTTTTTTAGTTAATTTGTCATAGTCATACATATGGATTGGTTGACCTGTTTCTAACATAACATAGTTAGAAATATCAACAATGTTATTAATTGGTTTAATACCAGAAGCAAGTAAAGCTGTTTTTAACCAAGCAGGTGATTCTTTTGTAGTGACACCTTTAACAAGCTTAGCCCCAAAGAATGGACATAATTCAGTTTCTACTTTAACTTCAATGCTGCTTCCAGGCATTCCTTTTTCTTTAATTTCAGGTAAGTTAACGTCTCTTTTTAAAACAGCAGCCACTTCATAAGCAAGTGAAGTTAAAGCCATACAATCCGCTCTATTTGGTGTTAAACCAATATCTAAAATTGTATCTTTTAATCCTAAATATTCTAAAGGATCTTTTCCTACAGGTGCATTTTCATCTAAAACATGAATGCCATCTTTATCTTCAGGAGATAATAAACGTTGATCTAAACCAAGTTCAGCCATTGAACAAATCATTCCATTTGATTCTTGGCCACGAATTGTACTTTGTTTAATGACAAATCCTTCTCCTAAATCACATCCAGGATTAGCAACAATAACCTTTTGTCCAGCAGCAACATTTGGTGCACCACAAACAATTTGTGTTACTTCTCCAGGTCTTACTTCAACTTGACATACATGTAAATGATCACTATCAGGATGATCAACACATTCTTTAACATAACCAATTGTCATGTTATTTCCATTAGCTAATGAATGCATTCCTTCTACTTCTAAACCAATTGAAGTAATTTTATCAGCAAGTTCTTTTGGATCTTGATCATCTATTTTAACGTATTTATTTAATAAATTTAAACTGACTTCCATTTTCTTACTCCTCTCTTTGGAATTGGTTTAAGAATCTTAAATCATCATTATAGAAATCACGAATATTATCAATACCGTATTTCAACATAGCAACACGTTCGATTCCAATTCCAAATGCAAAACCTTGATATTCTTTACTATCAAAACCACACATATCTAAAACTTTAGGGTTAACCATACCAGCACCTAAGATTTCAATCCATCCAGTTCCCTTACACATAGCACATCCTTTACCACCACAATGATGACAAGAGATATCTACTTCTACTGATGGTTCAGTAAATGGGAAGTAAGATGGACGTAATCTAATTTCACGTTTTTCTCCAAAGAATCTTCTTGCAAATACTTCTAATGTTCCTTTTAAATCAGCAAGTGTAATGTTTTTATCAACAACTAAACCTTCACATTGCATAAATTGATGTGAATGTGTGGCATCATCATCATCTCTACGATATGTTTTACCAGGACAAATAACTTTAATAGGACCTTTTCCTCTAGCAGCAAGCAAAGTATGAGCTTGCACTGGAGAAGTATGAGTTCTCATTAAAGTATTTTCATCAATATAGAAAGTATCTTGCATATCTCTTGCAGGATGTCCTTTTGGTAAGTTCATTAATTCAAAGTTGAAATAATCACTTTCTACTTCAGGACCTTCAGCAATTTGATATCCCATACCTAAAAATAATTCTTCAAGTTGAGAAACAATGATTGATAAAGGATGCATTGTTCCTTGATCTAATTTATAACTTGGTAATGATAAATCAATAGTTTCACTATTGATTTTATCAATAATAGCTTGATGTTCTAAAACTTCTTTTTTATCTTCAACTGCTTTAGATAATTCTTGTTTAACTTTATTACTTGTTTGACCAAATGTTTTTCTTTGATCAGGGTCCATATTTTTCATCGATTTCATAGCTTCTTGAATAGGACCTTTTTTCCCTAAATAAAGAACACGAATATCATTTAATTCTTTTAAAGATGAACAAGCTTCAATTTTTTCTAAAGCTTCATCTTTAATCTTTAATAATTCATTTTCCACTTTATTTCCTCCTCAAACATAAAAAAACTCATTCCAATAGGAACGAGTTGATCGCGGTACCATCCTAATTCATGTTTAAAACATGCTCTTAATTAAACATTAACGCAGTCTCACGTCACTGATTAGGTGCTCTCCATGGTGAATTCAATAAATTATCTGTAGGAGTTTCCAGCTTCTCTCCCTCTCTTAAACAGCATCCTTTATTTACTAATCCATATCAACGATTTATATACCCCACTATTATATCAAATTTTCCTAACAAAACAACCCCATTTTCAAAGCAATTAGAATTTCCTAAACTCTTTAATTTATCTGTCTTTTTATGTCAGTATTCAAAGAAAAAATACGATATAATGAGATAAATTTGTTATTTTAGCATTCTAATATTCTTGCACATTTTAAATAGAGGAGAGACAATAATATAAAGAAATAATCCTATAACCAACTAATTTTTACAATATTACTTTTTAGGTTTATTTTCATAGAGTCGTTAAAAAATAAATTTTAGGATTCAATTTATTTTCAATTACTATGAAAAATTGGATTATTGTAATCGAAAGGAGAAAAATTATGATCAACAAAAAACGAGTTTTAGCTACACTACTTACATTTTCATTAACTGTATCTGCATTTTCAACAATAGTGCACGCAGAAGAAACGCAGGTTCCTAACACAAATAATCAACTTAATGAAGAGCCTACCAGCTCTGATGAAGATAGTGAAAAACCTTCAATCACTTTAGTTACAGATAAATGGACTGGAGAAAATAATATTGTTTTAAATGTTCAATCAAAAAACAACACAACAATTAAATTATCGGAAATGTATGTTTGGGATGATTCAGCATCTTTAGGTGGAATTTATGTAGAACCCAAAATTGATCTTGACGAAAACGGAAACGGTACAATTACTTTCAAAAATGATGATTTAAAAAATGTAAAAACATTAATCGGTTCTAATGACCCACTCGATTGGACAAAAATCAAACAAATTGAAATGTATTTTGTTTTTTGTCTAGATGAAACAGAAATCTATGACTCTAAGTCTGCATATATTCCTGTAGAGATTTCAAAAACACCAGTTCCAGTAGAAACAGAAAAGCCAAAAACAACTGAAACAGTAAAAAAAGAAACAAAAGCCACTACTAAAAACACACAATCCAAGGCTGTAAAAACAGGTGATAATACAAATATTACCCTTTATACTTCACTACTTATTATAAGTGTTATTGTTGTTGCAGGAACAATTGTTTTACGAAAAAAGAAAAGTTAATTTAATCAAAAGAATCCTATAAACAATAAATCCAGAAGTCATTCTTCTGGATTTACTTCTATTAATTTTATTTTTCATCAAGCACTTTTTCATGATAAAGTGCTTTTAAAATACCCTCTTGATCAAAATTATCGGTAATATAAGTTGCCTTTTCTTTTAAAACATCTACTGCATTACCCATCGCAATGCCATGTCCTACTTCTCTAAACATCGCTTGATCATTATAACCATCACCAAATGCATAAGCATTATCCTTATCAATATGGAAATAATCTAATAGATAGGCAATCGCACTGCCTTTATCAAATTCAATTGTTGAACAATCACAAGAACCCATTCCGCCATGATCATTAATAATTAAATCTTCTTTAAAGATTTCAACCATTGTTTGATAATGTTCTTGACTTTGATAAAACATATCAAATGTATAAAAATCTCCTTCTAAAGAATCAACAAGATGTTCAATACCATATTCCTTTTCTAAATCAACTTCTTGTTTTTGATCTAAATGATATTTTAAAGCTTTATCATCACTAACAAACATCGCCCCTAGTTTTCCTTGATCAAGCTTATGTACATAATAATCTAATTGTTCCTTAGTAAAAGCTCTACTATAAAGCTTCTTTCCTTCATAAAGAATATAACGTCCATTACAACTAATAATTCCACTAACAAGATCACCAAATAAACGTTTGGCATAAAATGGAGCTCTTCCCGTACAAATAAAAGTCTTATATCCTTTTTCTTTTAATAAATGCAGTGCTTTTAAATTTGATTCTGTAATAACACCATGTTGTCCTAGTGTCCCGTCAATGTCAAAAAATAATATCTTATCCATACCTATTCTCCTTGAAAATGATACATCATAATACTTCCTGCCACAGCCACATTTAATGATTCAATGGTTGTAATTGGAATATAGGCAATTTGATCACAAATGTCGATAATCTCTTTTTCCATCCCATTCCCTTCATTTCCTAAAACATAGGCCATCTTTTCTTGTTTTTTAATTTCATGAATAGGTCTTCCATTTTCTAAAGCACTGCCTACAACACAGACACCTTTTTCTTTTAAAGCAGGAATAATTTCTTTTAAATCCCCATAAAGACAAGAAAGATGGAAGTGTGCTCCTTGCATTGATCGCAGTAATTTATCATTATAAAGATCCACACATTCATTAGATAAAATCACTTGATCTATGCCAAAAGCAAGTGCTGTACGAATAAGTGTTCCAATATTTCCAGGATCTTGTAGATAATCTAAAATCAAATATCTTTTTCCATCAACTAATTTCTTATCTTTTTGAATAAAACATCTTGCCATAATAGGTTGAGGCGTTTTAGTAAAAGCAAGTTTTTCCATAATTTCTTTAGATACTACTAAATTTTCTACACCTAAATCAACCGGTTCAGTTGAAATAATCAAATCTGTTTGTTTAGCTTTGATTGCTTCCTCTACTAAATGATTGGTTTCTACTAAATAATAATCTTTTCGATATTTCTTTTGTTTTAATTTTAATAATTCTTTAACCGTTTTATTTTGCATTGACGTAATCATATACCCACATCCTTTAATAATCTTTCTCTTTCTTTATAATCTGGCATTCTTTTTTCTATTTCATGATAGAATGCTTTTGAATGATTTGCTTCAAGAAAATGACAAAGTTCATGAACAATAACATAATCAATTAAAGCATAATCAATATGTGCTAATACTAAATTAAAGCACACTCTATTTTTTTGATAAAAACAAGCACCCCATCTTCTTTTCATTTTCTTAATTTGAATTTCAGGAAAAGCATGATGAAAGCTCGTACTTAGATAAAAATCTATTCTTTCTTTTAAATAATTCATCAATTCTTGTTTTAAAAACATTTCAATGGTTGCTTGGATATTTTTTGAATAAACATAGATTTGACGATCATGAATGGCACATTTTTTGATATTCATATCTTTTAAAACAATTTGATATTTTTGATTAAACAAATAAACATAACCATCTTCTTGATAGTTATATTTAGGAACATATCCTTTTATTTGTTCAAGTATTTCTTCTTGATGATTTCTAATCAATTTTTCTATTTCACTTTGAGAAAACAGCGGTGAACAACGAATCACCACTTCTCCTTTTTCTACTCTTAAATAACAATTCTTAATTCTTTTATAATAAATTTTATAAACAATTTCTTGTTGATCTAAAATAATTATTTTAGTTTCTACCATGTATATTTTTCTCCTTTTTGGGTCACTCTTTTTAAGGAGTGATAAAATGGATATTCGACAAGCTATATTTCAAAGACTACATGCTTGTTCAAGTAGTGAACTTAAAGAGATTATTGAAAGTGGTATTGCTTCTAAAGAAGAAACCGTCTTACCAGGGCTTGGTGTTCTTTTTGAAACTTATTATAATTCTTTAAGCTCAAAAGATGAATTACTTGACAGTCTTAGTCATTTATTAAAATAGACTCTTAGAGTCTATTTTTATATATTTGTTTCAATGAACGTAAAATCATAAATCCAAACATCAAATAAGCATCTATATGAAATAATGTTGGCAATTGAACAATTTGTATAATAACAAGTAAAATAGCTATGATTACATACATCATCCATGAGATTGAATAATTATGTTCATGATACATAAATTTTAATGTTTGATAATGATTTTCATCATACCAATCATTAATGATTTTAAACAATTCAAAAAGCAAATAATTAAAAATCCATAATAAGCAAAAATACATTAATGTAAAAATATTATTAAAAAAGATGTATGGTATTGTTGCTGGAAAGGATATTTGATAATAATTCGATAAATCCAAACTAAATGTAAAAAGTGTAATTAAAAAAGTCATGATTCCATTTCTTGCAAGATATAAAACAATAAAATCTTTTTTTAATTTTAAGTATCTTTCTTTATTCATACAAACCACCATTTTCCTTTGAAAAGTTTAATTTGAAAACATAACTTTTTTGACTTTGATCTTTTGATAAAATAATAACAACACTTAATTTTTTCTTTTTTAAAGATCCTTGATTTAAATCATGGTTATATGTTTGATAGATTTTTTGATTAACAATTTCTTTAGTCTTTCCATTTATTTTTTTAAATACAACATAATTCTTATCATTTTTATCATTTAATTTATTACTTTTTAAATAACGATATTCTAATGAAATATTTGGATATTTCTTCAATAAATCTTCATCTGTAGACGTTAAATACCCAAGCCTCATAAAATCATCACTGATACATGCATTTTCTACTTTAAATGTTTTTGAAGAACATGATAATTTTTCAACTTGTTTTAATTTTAAAGTATGTTGATAAACCGTCTTTTGATTACCATCTTTGATGATTAACTGAACATTTTTGATTTCTTTTATATTTTTTAAATCTTCCTTATTTTCTAAAGAATAACTTCCACCCTCTAAATATTTTAAAGAATAATCAATATGTTGTTTTCTATTTATTTGAATTATGACATCAATATCTTGTCCGTCTACAAGAGAATCGATTTTTCCTAAAACAAGTGTCCCATCTCCACAATGATAATTTGATTGATCTTTATAAAGCTCATAATCTTGTAAAGTAAAGCCTTGATGATTTAATGATAAAAAATAATCATAATACGTTTTTGTATTATATGTATGAAAAGAAAAATTATCATACATTGTTATTAAAGAAACAAAAACGATTATCAGGCATAAACATGTAATAATTAAATTTGATTTATGTTTTTGATCCATATTTTCTCACCACAACTATTATACACAATAGTTTTGTTTTTACCAAATATGACATAATATGATATGATTTAAAAAAGGAGGATTTCTCATGGAAAAAGAAATATTATTAAAAGAAATAGAAAATACAAATCATTTAAATGATCTTTACCAATTATGGAATGAATTTAAAGCTTATCTTGAAAATCAACCAAGTTTATTGGAACTTGGTCAACTCTTTGGATTTAATTATCATCTTCAAGAAAAATTCAATCAATTAAGTCAACTTTTTATTCAAGAAAAGAAATATCAAGAAAGTATAGAATTTCATCAAGACTTTATTAATTATTTTAAAGATGATAAATATCTTTGCCCTTTTTTTAAAAACTTAGCTTTATCTTATTTTTATCAAGATAATGATCAAGGAATTTCATATTTTCAAGAATTGCTTGAACGTTACCCTTATGATTATGAAATTATGGATGCTTATTTTTCGTGTATTTATAAACAAAATAACTTACAAGAATTAAAAAATATGATTCAAAAACATTTACCTCTATCTATCGAATATAATATTGAAACAGAAAATATTATTCATCATGTCATTGAGCTTTTTAAAGCAATAAATGAAGAAGAACTTGCTTTACAATATGCTCAAATTGAAAAGCAACAAAATGATTTTGGTAAGAAAAAACCAACAAAAGTCATCAAAGTGGGGCGTAATGATCCTTGCCCTTGTGGAAGTGGTAAAAAATATAAAAAATGTTGTGGTAAATAATGAAGAAGTTCTTTCTTATTTTTATACCGATCATTTTGATTCTTACTTACATTTTTTATCAAAATAATCTTTTACCTCATCCAAAATATACAAATGATGATTTTGGTATTCAAACTTATAAAAGCATAAATGATCAAGATCATGATGGTATTGACGATCAAAGTGATATTGTACAAAACGTTAGAAAATATATTGAAACAAAACCTCAATACAAAAGTAAGTATTATCAAGGTGGTTACCCAACAGACCATTATGGAGTATGTAGTGATGTTGTCGCTTTTGGCTTATTGAATGCAGGTTATGATCTACAAATTCTTGTAGATCAAGATATTAGAGAAAATCCTCAAAGTTATCAAGTTGAACATCCTGATAAAAATATTGATTTTCGGCGAGTAAGAAATTTAAATGTTTATTTTAAAAGACACGCCCTATCTTTGACACTCGATATTTATGATTTAGATAAATGGCAAGGTGGCGATATTGTTATCTTTAAAAAACATATTGGTATTGTTTCTAATTATCGAAATAAAAAGGGAATCACTTTCGTGATTCACCATGCTTATCCTCATCAACTTTATTATGAAGAAGATATTTTAGAAAAAAGAAATGACATTATTGGTCATTATCGTATTTCTTAGTACCACCAATGGTGGTACTTTTATATTTCTTTACCAACAGCATCAGCAATTGGTTTTAATTCTTTCATCAATTGTTCAA
>OGYS01001372.1_pt1 | contig 14306 bp, 11 predicted proteins | sample 1576611 | NCBI WGS metagenome assembly OGYS01 (sample SAMEA3541571, study PRJEB24748) | human gut metagenome | biome: human gut; feature: human-associated habitat; material: faeces | place: China | collected 2012
AATGACTGAACTTTCTAATATGACAATTTTGTTAAGGCCTTGTTAAACTGGATAACCTAGCCTTTTATTTTGTTTTCTCATCCCTTATAATTTACTTTGGTTTGTTTTTAATAAGAAAAACAACAGCATTATTAACAATCTTTAATATGAGGGAATCTTTATTTTCTTTCAAAGGACTGCTTGGTCCTAAGATAGAGAGATTGTGAAAAAAAGTATCAGGAGAATAGACTTGTTTAAAGAAAGAAAAACGAAACCAAAGTACAGCATCCGTAAATATTCTATTGGCGCAGCATCGGCTTTGATTGGCTTCATGGCTCTTGCTAATGGGCAAGCAGCTCAGGCTGATGAGGCACAATCGATTAGTGATTTGACTGATGCCTCAAATCAGGCACAGACACCTCAAACAGCCTCAAGGGCACAATTGGCGACTTCCGAACCAGCATCAGTTGAGACTGTGCAAGCGTCACAGCCTGCCAATATTGCTACAGTTCAGCCTCAGGTAACAACTGTTCAAGCAGCTGAACAGACTCCGACCATTGATCAATTGGTTGAGGCAAGCAACCCTCAAACTCAAGAAACTTCAGCAAATGTCTTAACCAATGCGACTGAGGACCAAGGTCAAGGCAAGGAGTACAGCACAGATGGTTACGGTGCAAAGATGCCTTATACGACTCATGAGGCAGAAAATGCAAGTGTTGAAAATGGTGCTACAATCCAGCAGTCAACGGACATGGAATCTACGGCTGTGGAAGCGACTAACCAAACTTATGTTGAGCTTCCTAAAAAGGATGCGGCAGTTACTTTCAATGTCACTGAGCCAGCCAATGCTTTGAATATCCGTTATACAATACCTGATGGTGCATCAGGTCAGTTGGATGTGCAGGTCAATGGTTCAAGCGTTGGTAATCTTGATTTGTCATCTCACTCAGCATGGCAGTACCTTAAAGGGGACCATGAGTATGATCAAGCCATTGATGGTTCAAGTGCACGTTTTCGTTTTGATGAGACACGTCTTCTCCTAAAGGATATCCAATTGAAATCTGGAGATAAGATTTCTCTAGTTAAGAAGAAAGATGACAATGTCCCTTACGGTATTGATTTTATTGAGCTTGAACAGGCTCCAGCGCCTGTTGCCCAAGGTGAAAATAGTATCAGTATCGTGGATAAGGGTGCCTCTGCCAATGATGATAGTGATGACACTGCTGCCCTACTTGCGGCTGTGGAAGAAGCTAAAGCCAGCGGAAAATCTGTCTATATTCCAGAAGGACGTTTCAATTTTGACAAACAGGTTAATATTGAAGCTGATAATCTAAAAATCTCAGGTGCCGGCGTTTGGCATACGCAACTACACTTTACAAGTGACAAACGCTATGGTGGTGGTATTGTCTTCGGTCATAATAGTAATGGCATTGAGTTGAGCAATCTCTATATGGATTCCAACTTGACTTCTCGTTACAATGAGGATGCACAGTACAAGGCTATTTCGGGAACACTTGGTAAGGATTCTAAAATTCACGACATCTGGGTTCAGCATTTTGAAGTTGGTATGTGGATTGGAGACTACGACCAAACGGGAAATATGAAGTATACAGACGGTCTTGTCGTTGAAAACGCTCGTATCCGTAATAACTTGGCTGATGGTATTAACTTTGCTCAAGGAACCAAGAATTCAACGGTTAAAAACTCTAACATCCGTGGGAATGGTGATGATGGTTTGGCTATCTGGTCAAGTATTTCAGATGGGACAAATGCCGCAGCCGAGGAAAATAATAAATTCCTCAACAACACCATTGAATCAGGCTGGCGTGCGGCTGGTATCGGTATTTTTGGTGGTAAGGGTCATGAAATCTCAGGAAACCTCATCAAGGATGTCTTTGCTGGAGCAGGTATCCGTGTAAACACTGTCTTTGCAGGTCACAATTTTGACCTCAATGATTCTGGAATTAAGATTCATGACAATACCATTCTACGTTCAGGGACAACTAATGACCTCTATAACCTCCATCGTGGTGCCATTGATTTCCAACAAGTTCGTGGAACAATCAAGAATGTCGATGTCTACGATAATAAACTATTGAATACCTTGGCTGATCCAGTGATTACCAAAAACTTTGAGATGGGTGACAATGGTAATGGAGAAATCCGTTTATCTAATAATACGATTGACAATAAGGCGACGATTGTTGGAGCTGTTTTAACAGTTTCTCCAACAAAGCCTGAGCCAAAGCCAGTCAATAATCCAGTCTCTGAGACTTCAGCATCAGAAACACCGAAGAGTGAAGCAGATTCAAGTACTCCAGTTTCCGAAGCATCAAACAGTGAAGTGGTCTCTGAGACTTCAGCATCAGAAACATCAAAGAGTGAAGCAGGATCAAGCACCCCAGTTTCCGAAGCATCCAATAGTGAAGTAGTATCCGAAACTTCGGCATCAGAAACACCAAAGAGTGAATCAGGTTCAACAGCTCCAGTCTCCGAAGCATCAAACAGTGAAGTGGTCTCTGAGACTTCAGCATCAGAAACACCAAAGAGTGAAGCAGGATCAAGCACCCCAGCTTCCGAAGCATCAACTAGTGAAGTAGTATATGAGACTTCAACATCAGAAACACCAAAGAGTGAAGCAAGCTCAACTGCTCCAGCCTCTGAGTCACCAAAGAATGAGGATACTTCAGTAGCTTCATCTACCAGTCAGGTTGACGTAGTATTTACTTCTGACAGCCCAGAGAAATCTCCAACTTCAGAAAGTACACAAAAGGATCCGATAAGCGAGGTTTCTTCAGAAGTTATTGAAAAAGGTTCAACAAGTCAGGTCGATGTCAAACTTTCTGAAGCTCCAACAACAGCACGTACATCTGAAGTTGTCAGCATCGCGCCAAATAGTCAGGTCGCTTATAACAATGACCTAAAAACCCCTGTAACAAGCAGTCAGCTCGCCTCAGAAGCTATTCGCTTTAATTCTCTTTTGAATGAGAAGTCTGTGGATGTGATTGCAAGTAAAGTTATGGCGGTTATGGCCTCTGAAACATTAGCCTCAGAAGCGGCATCACTTACAAGCTCTGAAGGTGTTGCCAAAGAGATTAGCAGTGATTTGTCAGAATTGGCGGAAAGCAAGAAGGATGACACACCTAAGAATGTCGCCCGAGTTGATAAAGCAACTGAGGCAAAACAGGTGGCCAAGAGTTCTGAAAGCCAAGCTAGCACTTCAAAAGAAAAAGGTAAGTCTAATACGACAACGGTCTTCCTTCTTGTCGGAGTTGCTGCGGCACTAAGTATATCTACAGTTTACCTTACAAAACAAGGTAAAAAAGCAGGTAAATAATAGGTAAGAAGCATCCAAGAAAATGGATGTTTCTTGTTTTTTTAAGCAAGTTCTAAGATGGCTAATATCATTATTCTTTATTTTTAATCATCCACTTTGATTTGGTCCTGTATAATTAAAGTGATAAAAAATTAAGGAGTTGAGATAATGAAAGAAAAAAGAAATAGTAGGATTCGTTTATTTGCTCTTCTTGTTTTAGTAATTACTTTAGGATTCGGATTTTCATTAGATACTAGCAAACAATCTTTGGCTGTGAGCTCTCAAGTGGTTCAAGCGGATGAGAACAATGGTATATTAGCTTTTAATGGTCAAAAGCAGTTTGTCATGGAGGAAAAGGACCAGTTAGGACGTGCCCACAGTGCTCATATACAGTTACAAGATAAGGACGAGCCGAAGAATAAGCGTCCCGGTAAAATAAAATATGATCCTGTAGGATGGCATAACTATAAGTTTTATTATGGTGACGGTAAATCAAAATCTTGGCTAATGAATCGAGGGCATTTGATTGGCTATCAGTTTTCTGGTGTCAATGACGAGGGCAAGAATTTAGTACCTATGACTGCCTGGTTGAATTCTGGAAATTATAAAGGAACCGACGAAGGTAATCAGTCAGGTATGCTTTATTACGAGAATCGTTTGGATAACTGGCTAGCACTACACCCTAACTATTGGTTAGACTATAAGGTAACAGCTATTTACAGTGGAGACGAGTTGTTGCCTCGTCAAGTAGAACTTCAGTATGTTGGTATTGATAGTTCTGGAAATCTCTTGGAAATTAAACTTGGTGGAGATAAGGAGACTCTTGACAGTCAGGGAGTTACGCATGTTATATTGGATAACCAATCACCAAATGCAGAAATCAATTATGCAGATGGGACAGCGACAAATACGGTTACTGAATTTACTGAAGCACCATCTGAGCCTAGTTCTGAGAGTTCACAGGTGACTGAACAACCAAGTTCTGAGCCAGAGCCTGTGCAACCTGCACAAGAAGAAAGTCGAACAGTTTATGTGGCGCGTCATGGAACAGCAGATGTTTATTGGTATGACATCAACAGTATGCCTAGCAATACCAACAAAGCAAATGTCGTTACAATGACAGAGGCAGATGCCCTAGCCCAAGGTAAACGACACACGTCTAAAGAGTAATACAAAAGCTGGACATCTTGTCCAGTTTTTTTGTAAAACGACTCACATTTTACCACTTTTATCTGAAAATTTGATATACTGAGACTATCAAAGATACTTGAAAGAGAGGTTAATTGACTCTTTTTCAGTACAAGAAAGGAATAAAAATATGATTTGGATTATTATTGCCATTATCGTTGTTCTTGTAATTTTTGTTATTGCAAGTTATAACGGCTTGGTTAAAAGCCGTATGCAGACTAAGGAGGCATGGAGTCAAATTGATGTTCAATTGAAACGTCGTAATGACCTTCTTCCTAACTTGATTGAGACTGTTAAAGGTTATGCAAAATACGAAGGTTCAACACTTGAAAAAGTAGCAGAACTTCGTAATCAAGTAGCAGCTGCGACTTCGCCAGCAGAAGCTATGCGTGCTAGTGATGAATTGACACGTCAGGTTTCTGGAATCTTTGCGGTTGCTGAAAGTTACCCTGACCTTAAGGCTAGTGCCAACTTCAGCCAGCTTCAAGAAGAGTTGACGAACACTGAAAACAAAATTGCCTATTCACGTCAACTTTATAACAGTGTGACAAGTAACTACAATGTGAAATTGGAAACATTCCCAAGCAATGTTATTGCTAAAATGTTTAGCTTTAAGGCTGCTGAATTCCTTGAAACACCAGAAGAAGAAAAAGCTGTTCCTAAGGTTGATTTCAGTGGACTAGGTAACTAATATGTTATTTGATCAGATTGCTCGAAATAAGAGAAAGACTTGGCTTTTGCTTCTGGTCTTTTTCCTCTTGTTGGGCCTTGTTGGTTACGGTGTCGGCTATCTTTGGTTAGGTTCAGGCTTCGGTGGTTTGATTCTTGCTCTAGTTATCGGTTTTATCTATGCTGTTACCATGATTTTCCAATCAACCAATGTCGTTATGGCTATGAATGGTGCACGAGAGGTTGATGAACAAACCGCTCCAAACCTTTATCATGTGGTTGAGGATATGGCTATGGTGGCACAAATACCGATGCCACGTGTCTTTATTGTCGATGATCCTTCAATGAATGCTTTTGCGACGGGGTCTAGCCCTAAAAATGCTGCTGTGGCTGCTACGACAGGTCTTCTTGCGGTTATGAATCGTGAGGAACTTGAAGGAGTCATAGGGCACGAAGTCAGCCATATTCGTAACTATGACATCCGTATCTCGACTATTGCAGTTGCCTTGGCATCTGCGATTACCATGCTAGCTGGTATGGCTCGCAATATGATGTTCTGGGGTGGAGGCCGTCGCCGTAATGATGATGACCGTAATGGAAGTAGTGGCTTGGAGATTATTCTTCTCATTATTTCCTTGATTGCCATTATCCTTGCGCCTTTGGCAGCTACCTTGGTTCAGTTGGCTATTTCACGTCAGCGTGAATTTCTAGCTGATGCTTCTAGCGTCGAATTGACACGTAACCCACAAGGTATGATTAACGCTCTGCTCAAACTTGATAATAGTGCGCCAATGCAACATCACGTGGATGATGCTAGCGCAGCCCTCTTTATCAATGACCCTAAAAAAGAATCTGGTTTGCAGAAGCTCTTTTATACGCACCCACCAATTTCAGAACGGGTGGAACGCTTGAAACAAATGTAAAAAAAGTGAGACTGATGACACTTCTAAGGGTGTTTATCAGCCTCGCTTTTTTAGTTTGCTTCAATGTAAAGATTGCTAGCAACAGTTTCTGGAATTTGAATTTCTTTTCCATCAATATTCAGGCGGTATAGTAGTGTAAAAGGGTCAAAGCCTTTCAAGGTAAAAGTTACTCCAATTTTAAGACCGACAGTTTCCAAATAATGGAGTAAATCAATTTGATCCTGAACTCGACGAAGTACATAGTCTCCAGGAGTTAGGTCTTGTGTAAAAGTCTGGTTGTAGATTTCCTCTATGAGCTGACCTGACTTGGGGATTTGCCCACCGTGTGGACAGGTTTGAGGGTAATTGAGTAGGCGGTCAAGCGCATCGATGAAGTGATCAGAGACAGTATGCTCTAAAATTTCAGCCTCTTGATGAATTTGATCACAAGTGTATTGCAAGTGGTCCACCAAAAAGACTTCGATGAGGCGATGTTTCCGATAGAGTTCAGCAACATTGATTTTACCAGTTTTCGTTAGAAGATAGCCCTTGACTTTGTCTTTGATGATGAGGTCTTCAGAAATCAATTTCTTAATCATTTCCGTCACAGCAGGTGGAGACACCTGCATACGGTTTGCGATTTCCTTATTGCTTATTTTGCTTTCTTCAGTACCAATCTCATAGATACATTTGAGGTAGTCTTCTTTGTTAGGTGTCATTTCTCTTCCTTTGAAAATAGTCTCACCTTAGTATAACAGATTTATCATAAGAATACAGAATATTTCTTAGATAAGATTTTTACTGATTCAAGCCTTGGGTGATTTTATCCAGATTATATTTCATCATGTTGTAGTAGCTATCACCGTTTTGCCCTTTTTCAGCAATAGAATCTGTAAAGATCTTTGCATAAATAGGAATATTGGTATCCTTAGATACTGTTTTCATAGGGCGTTCATCGACACTAGATTCGACAAAGAGAGCTGGTACCTTTGTTTGACGTAGTTTTTCCACGAGTGTTTTGATTTGGTCTGGTGTGCCTTCTTCTTCTGTATTGATTTCCCAGATGTAGGCAGATGGTACGCCATAGGCTTTAGAGAAGTATTTGAAGCATCCTTCACTAGTGACAATCAGTTTTTTCTCATCGGGAATCTTGTTAAAAGTCTCTTTAGCTTCTTGGTCCAGTTTACTAAGTTTGTCAGTATAGGATTTTAAATTCTTTTCGTAGTAGGTCTTGTTTTTAGGGTCCTTAGCAATCAGTTGCTTGGCAATATTTTGAGCATAAATAATCCCATTTTCCAGATTAAGCCAAGCGTGGGGATCTTCCTTACCTTTTTCTGATTGACCTTCAAGGTAAATTACCTTAACACCATCACTAACTGCAAAATAATCTTTATTTTCTGTCTTATGAGCATTCTTGACTAACTTAGTAAACCAAGCATTTCCACCAGTTTCTAAATTGATACCGTTGTAAAAAATCAAGTCAGCTTGTGACGTCTTCTTTACATCATCAGGAAGAGGTTCATATTCGTGAGGGTCCTTACCAACCGGGACAATACTGTGGAGAGTGATTTTATCTCCAGCAATATTTTTGGTGATATCGGCAATAATGGAATTAGTCGTAACAACTCGTAATTTATCTTTGCTACTGTCTTGTTTATTATTACACGCTGCTAAAGCAACTACCGCTAAAAGTAATAGTGCCATTGTTGATAGTATTTTTTTCATAGATAGTATTTTTTTCATATTATTTTCATCCTTTTATTTTATTGTTGATAAGTCTTATTCATGCCGCTCTGTTTAGGGACGATGAAAAAGCTGATGAGAAAGAGTAGAGCAGACGTTAATACAATGCTCGAACCAGCTGCAATATTAAAACTATAGCCGATAAAAAGACCTAGAACAGATGCCAGAGCCCCCAATCCTGATGAGAGAAGAATCATTGTTTTTAGGCTATGAACATAAAGGTAGGCAGTGGCAGCCGGTGTAATTAAAAGTGCCACAATAAGAATAGTGCCAACACTTTGCATAGCAGTCACAGCAACCAAGGTGAGAATAACCATAAGTAAGTAATGGTAGAAGGTGACTCTAACTCCAATAGACTTAGCTAAGATTGGATCAAAGGATGTCAGGAGTAGAGGACGAAAGAAAATTTTTATTGTTGTTAGTACGAGAAGGGCAACGGCAATCGTTATCCACATATCCATGTCTTGTACAGCTAGAATATTCCCGAAGAGAATATGAAAGAGATCTGTGGAACTATTAGCAACACCGATGAGAATAATACCGAGAGCTAGAAAGCTCGAAAAGGTAATCCCAATTGCCGTGTCACTCTTAATAATGGAATTGCTTTTGATATAGGTAATCATTGTAGAAGCTAAAAGTCCAAAGATGATGGCTCCTATGAAAAAGTTAATACCCAAGATAAAGGAAATGGCTACCCCAGGTAGAACCGCATGTGAAATTGCATCACCCATAAGTGACATACCTCTTAGAATAATAAAACAACCAACAGCACCCCCGACAATTCCAATAACTAAAGCCGTTATAAGGGCGTTCTGCAAGAAGTGGAAATTTAGCAAACCATCAATAAATTCAGAAAACATTTGCATCTCCTTTATAAAATAAACTGTTACCGTAGGTTTTACGGAGATTATCCTCATTAAAAACAAGATTAGTAGGCCCACTAGCAATCAGTTTACGATTTAGGAGGATAACTTGGTCAAAATAATGAGGAACTTTGCTCAAATCATGGTGGACAATAAGAATAAGCTTACCTTTGTCCCTAAGTTCTCTCAAGGTGTTCATGATAATATCTTCGCTAACAGAGTCAATCCCTACAAAGGGTTCATCTAATAAAATAATATCAGCCTCTTGTACAAGACAACGAGCGATTAGAACACGTTGAAATTGGCCTCCTGATAATTGGCTTATTTGTCGATGGGCCAAATCATTTAGACCAAGTAGTGTTAAAGCATCTGTGACCTTAGACCAATCACTCTTAGATAGACGTTTAAAGAACTTGGTTTTGGGATAGAGTCCTAGAGAGATGCACTCTCTGACAGTAATCGGAAAGTTAAAATCAATATCAGCCTTCTGTGCAACATAGGAAATACGATTCAATTGCTGACGAATAGGTTGTTTATTGAAAAGGATTTTTCCAGAGTGAGGAATAATACCAATTAATGCTTTAATTAGAGTTGATTTACCAGCACCATTTGGTCCAATAATTCCAGTAATACTAGGTCCCTCCAAGTTTAAGGTGATATTATCCAGAGCTAATGTCTGTTGGTAAGACACATTAATATTTTCGATTTGGATCATTAGTTGCCTCCTTAAGTTTAATATACTTTAAAATAATAATTAAGTCAAGTTAACTTTTATAATTAATTGAACTTAATTTTTTATCGTTGTCAAGAAGACAGAGGATAGTGAATGAGAGTACACTTTTTATATCAAATATTCAGCCTGCTCAAACTGTTTGATATTTGGGAGAGGCAACAAGGAACATTATTTTCTACAATTTGTATGATCTCACTCTGTATTTCAAGAAATCTTTAGTTTTTATTTTTTAAAACTAGTCATATTTCCTTATTTCTGGCATAATAGATATATGAAATTAACGATTCAACGAATGGCTCGAATAGCCATTCTGTCAGCTCTGGCAGTAGGATTGCGGTCAGCATTTATAGGATTGCCCAATATTCAGCCTATTACAGCTATGTTTTTTGTGGCTGTTCTTTATTTGGGTTTGGTTGATGGTCTATTGATTATGGCTTTAACCATGTCCATCTCAGGATTCATTTTTGGTTTTGGTCCCTGGGTCTTTAATCAGATTCTGGCTTTCGGCGTCTTGATGGCTCTTTGGAGTGTGATTGCACCTAGGTTGTCACTTGTTTGGCAGATTGCTTTGGTTACTCTCTTGTCCTTTCTCTATGGGGTTCTCATGGATTACAGCTATGGCCTCCTATTTAAAAGTGGGATTACCTTTGTTATTTCTGGTTTACTTTACGACACCTATCATGCAGTATCGACGCTTCTATTCTATCCATTCATCCAGTCTATTTTTAGGAGGTTTTTGAAATGAAAAAATTATTAACCTATCTCTTTCTTGCCTTATCATTTGTTACTCTAGCAGCTTGTGGAAAAAATGAGGCAGCTAAACTTACTAGCAGCACAAACAATCATCAGTCTAAGGTTCAAGGTCAGGTGACTTTGATTTTGAAAACTGACAAGGAAAGTAAGAAAAAATCAGTAGAAATCCAAAAAGGGGATACAGTACTTGATGTCTTGGAAGAGGTCTATCCTGTTCAAGAAAACGATGGCTTCATTACTGAAATTGATGGTATTTCTCAAGATAAAGATAAGGGCATCTATTGGATGTTTGATGTTAATGGGAAACTTGGTGAAAAAGCAGCCAACCAACTTAAGGTTGAAGATGGCGATGAAATCAAATTCTATCAAAAAAAGTATAATTAAGATTCTGAACTCTGTTTCAGAGTCTTTTTTTTATAAAGTTCGGAAATAGACTTAAAAAATTGTTTGAAAAAGTCGGAAAATTGCAAAATAACTGACGATTTAAAGGAAAATAGTTTACTTTTGTTTTAAAAGTGATATGATAAAAGGGTACTACATAAAGTAAGGAGAATACGGTTTGGCTTTTAACAAATTGGAAAGCAGTAACAACCAGGAAATCATCTCTGAAGAAGTTGGTATCTTGAAAGAATTGTTGGATGATGCAACACGAGGCATGGCTGGAGAGCAAGGTCTCACAACTATCCAACATTTGGTTGAACTTTATGATGAAGGTGACTATGTGGCCCTTACACAAGCCATTTCAGAAATGACGAATGACGATATGGTCGTTGCATCACGTTATTTCTCTTTGTTACCTCTCTTGATTAATATCTCTGAAGACGTGGATTTGGCTTATGAAGTCAACCACAAGAACAATATTGATGAATCTTATCTAGGTAAGTTGTCTGAAACCTTTGATGTTGTCGCTGAAAGTGATAATGCACGTGACATTCTTGAACATGTCAATGTCGTGCCAGTTTTGACAGCCCACCCAACTCAGGTTCAACGTAAAACCATGCTTGAATTGACTAACCACATTCACGAACTTCTTCGTAAGCATCGTGATGTTAAGGCTGGTCTTATTAACAAGGATAAATGGTATGCAGATTTGCGTCGTTATGTAGAAATTATGATGCAAACAGATATCATTCGTGAGAAAAAACTTAAGGTTAAAAACGAAATCACTAACGTTATGGAGTATTATAACTCCTCATTGATTAAGGCGATTACGAACCTATCACATGAATTCAAACGTTTAGCAGTTGAAAAAGGTATTGAACTCGACAATCCAACACCTATTACTATGGGTATGTGGATTGGTGGTGACCGTGACGGGAACCCATTTGTAACAGCAGAAACTCTTAAACTTTCTGCAACAGTACAAAGTGAAGTTATCCTCAACTACTATATCGAAAAAGTTGATAATCTTTACCGTTCATTCTCCCTTTCATCACGCTTGACTGAGGTTTCAGATACAGTAGCAGAGATGGCGAAACATTCTCCAGATACATCTGTTTATCGTGAAAATGAACCTTACCGTCGTGCTTTCAGTTACATCCAGTCTAAGTTGATTCAGACACTTCTTTTCTTTAAAGAAGGAAACTTTAGCAAGGAAAGAGTTGCTCAACGTCTTTCTGAAAATGTTCGTCTGGGTTCAGCTTCAACAGGTGAAGTAGTAGCTGATTACGTGCAACAACGTCTCAGCCAAAGTCTTCAAGCTGTCTCACAACAAACGACTGAATTTTATGAAACAGCAGATGCCTTCCATGACGATCTTTTGGCAATCAAAAATTCACTTCTTGAAAACGACGATGCTGTCTTGATTTCAGGTGATTTCGAAGAGCTTCTTCAAGCTGTAGAAGTCTTTGGTTTCTATCTTGCTACAATCGATATGCGTCAAGATTCAAGTGTTCATGAAGCATGTGTAGCAGAGTTGCTTAAATCTGCAAATATTGTTGATAACTATAGTGAATTGACTGAGGTTGAAAAGGTTGCGGTTCTTCTTAAAGAATTGCAAGAAGATCCTCGTACCTTGTCATCAACTAATGTGCCTAAGTCAGAAATACTTGAAAAAGAATTGGCAATCTTCCGCACTGCTCGTCTTTTGAAAGACTATATCGGTGAAGATGTCATCAAACAACATATCATTTCTCACACTGAGAGCGTTTCTGATATGTTTGAGTTGGCTATCCTTCTTAAAGAAGTTGGCTTGGTTGATACTGAACGTGCGCGTGTCCAAATCGTTCCACTTTTTGAAACTATCGAAGACTTGGAAAACTCTAATGATATCATGAAACAATATCTTGGTTATGATATCGTTAAACGTTGGATCAAGAATAGCAACAACTACCAAGAAATCATGTTGGGTTACTCAGACTCTAACAAAGATGGTGGTTACTTATCTTCAGGTTGGACGCTTTACAAAGCTCAAAATGAATTGACTAAGATTGGTGAAGAGCGTGGCATTAAGATTACCTTCTTCCATGGCCGTGGTGGTACTGTCGGTCGTGGTGGTGGCCCATCATACGATGCTATTACGTCTCAACCATTTGGTACCATTAAAGACCGTATCCGTTTGACTGAACAAGGTGAAGTTATCGGTAATAAATATGGTAATAAGGATGCTGCCTACTACAATCTTGAAATGCTTGTTTCAGCTGCCCTTGACCGTATGGTAACACGTCAAATTGCGGACCCAGATGAATTGGTTGATTTCCGTGAAATTATGGATGGTATCGTTCATGATTCTAATGTTATCTATCGCGATCTAGTCTTTGGAAATGAACATTTCTATGATTACTTCTTTGAAGCAAGCCCTATTAAAGAAGTGTCAAGCTTGAATATCGGTTCTCGTCCAGCAGCTCGTAAGACTATTACTGAGATTTCTGGTCTTCGTGCGATTCCTTGGGTATTCTCATGGTCACAAAACCGTATCATGTTCCCAGGTTGGTATGGTGTGGGTTCTGCCTTTAATCGCTTTATCCAAGCTGAAGAAGGCAACCTTGAGAAACTTCAACATATGTTTGAAACATGGCCATTCTTCCGTTCACTTTTGTCAAACGTGGACATGGTGCTTTCAAAATCAGACATGAATATCGCCTTCCACTATGCACAATTGGCAGAGAGTGAAGAAGTACGCAGTGTCTTCAATATTATTTTGGATGAGTGGCAGTTGACTAAGGATGTTATTCTTGCCATTGAAAAACATGATGGCTTCCTTGATGAGAGTCCATCGCTTAAAGCAAGTTTGGACTTCCGTTTGCCATACTTCAATGTCTTGAACTACATCCAAATTGAATTGATTAAACGTCTTCGTAACAATGATTTGACCGATGACGAAATTAGCCTTATTCACATTACTATCAATGGTATTGCAACAGGTCTTCGTAACTCTGGTTAATAAAGTAAAGTTCATCACTTTGGTGGTGGGCTTTTTGTTATGGTGAAAATTCTGTTATAATAAAACCATGATTGCTATGGAAACGATTGAAAAGCTGTCCAAAGAAAAGCTCCCCATGATAACGGTCTTAGCGGGCGAGGATTTAGGGCAGTATAGTCAAGCTAAAGAAAAATTTTTAAAACAAATTGGTTTTGATCCGAGTGACTTAACCTATTCTTATTTTGATATGTCTGAGACTGATTATCAAGATGCTGAGCTCGATATAGAAAGCATGCCTTTTTTTGCAGATGAGAAGGTGGTGATTTTTGATCATTTCGCAGATATGACTACTGCTAAAAAATCGTATCTGGATGAGAAAGAGTTGAAGCGCCTTGAAAATTATCTTGAGTCTCCTGTTGAAACAACACGTCTTGTCTTAATGTCTGCAGGAAAGCTAGATGGAAAGCGTCGTTTAGTCAAACTTCTCAAACGTGATGCCATGGTGCTTGAAGCCAGTCCTTTAAAAGATGCAGAACTTAGAACCTATTTTCAAAAGCAGGCGCATCAAGAGGGGCTTACATTTGATACAGGAGTCTTTGAGGAACTTTTGATTAAGTCAAATTTTGACTTTTCAGATGTTCAAAAAAACTTAGCTTTTCTAAAGGGATATAAAACGGAAGGAATTATCTCATCGCAAGATATTGCTGAAGCCATTCCGAAAAGTTTGCAAGATAATATTTTTGATATGACGCAACTACTTTTGCGAGGTCAGATTCAGAGTGTTCGTGAATTGGTTCAG
>OGYS01001385.1_pt1 | contig 14186 bp, 11 predicted proteins | sample 1576611 | NCBI WGS metagenome assembly OGYS01 (sample SAMEA3541571, study PRJEB24748) | human gut metagenome | biome: human gut; feature: human-associated habitat; material: faeces | place: China | collected 2012
GGGATACGGGCTGGTCAGCTTGATCTGAAACTGTAAAATCGTATAAGGTTGTCATGGGAAACCTCCTTTGGTTTATTTGAGACTATTATAGCAAAAAGAGAGATATAAGAAGTATAGCTTTTAGCATTTACCACAAAAAAACCAAGACTTTCGTCTCGGTTTCATCTCATCTTATGACACGACATGTCCGTCTTTGTCGAAGGTATAGAGTTTACCATCGATGAGGACAGAGCGGTTAGTGTATTTTTCACCTGTTTTAGGGTCCAAATAGTAGGTGTAGTTATCGACTGTGACAAAGCGTCCTAGGACTTGTTTGCCTTCAGCGTCGAAGTAGAGGACCTTGCCATCAACTTCTTGGAAGCCGGTAACTTTCTCACCTTTGTCATTGTAATAGTAGTTATCGCCCTTATCGTAGACAATGCGATTGCGATAAGCTGGTTCACCCTTGCGGTCAGCAACTACACCATTGTCATCAGCATTATAGGCTCTGTCTCCGATGACAAAACGTCCTGTTTCAAGGTTTCCGCTATCTCGGAAGAAGTAGTCCTTGCCATCGATGGTTTGCCAACCTGTCAGAGCAGCCCCGTCGTTACCATAGTAGCGTGTTGGGTAGTATGGGAAGCGTGGAGAGCCTTCGTAGTTGTATGATTTTGAAAAGGCGTTACGTGTCATGATACCAGTCAATTGGTCAAATTGGTAAGTCTTACCATTGATTGTGACCTCTGTGCCTTTGGCTTGACGGCCATCTTCATAGAAATAGTAAGTGACGTCATCAAAGGTCTTCAAGCCAGTGACTTTTTGACCATTTTCATAGAGATAACTTGTGCCGCTACGATCCGTCTGCAATTGGTCAAAGTGGATGGCTTTTTCTTTTGCCGCATCAATACCCTTGGCATCAAAATTAAAGGTTATACCGCGATAAGTAAGAGCTTTGTTAGTTGTTGCAATGGCAACGTTTGTGGTCACTTTTTGGCCATTTGGTGCTGTGAAGGTCATTGGTGTTGAGTCGAAATGGTAGAGGTGCCCATTAAGAATGTCCCATTGGTCAATAGTTGACCATTGTGATTGTCGGACACTGCTATATTTAGATCCAAGAATCTTACCATCATATTGATAAGGACCTTCTTTGATATTACCGTCGGCATCTGTAACATAGACACCTTCAAGTTCATACGAATTTTCACCAGTACGCTTGAACTCAGGATAGAGACCGTTTGTCAAGAGTTTTCCATCTGTGCTAAAGAGCTGAGAGTTGACAACTCCTGTGTAGAGACTTCCTTTAGAGGTATCATTATCAGAATAGTCGCTACCGTAGTAACGGTCGCCATCAACTTCAAACCAACCTGTCTTGAAGGCACCATCACTTCCTGCGTAGTAGATTGTTTCAGAGAAGTCACCGTAATGGTCAGTGGATGTATCATGATAAAAGGCGTTGCGAAGGACAGCACCAGTGTCTTTGTTGGCGAAGTAGTGTTTATCACCTATGGTGAAGAAAGCACCTCGGACTTGTTGGCCCTTATCGTTAAAGTAGTAGAGGTCCTTGTTAATAGTTTGGAAACCAGTGACCTTTTTGCCATTAGCATCGTAGTAGTACCATTCTTGATCAGTACCTTTAACAAATTGATTTCGATTTGTGGTTTGGTCAGCTTTAGTAGTCGCCACACCATTGCTATCAAAGTTATAGACCGTACCGTTTAAGGTAAGTGAGCGATTTACCCACTTGTCACCTGTATTTGGGTCGAAGTAGTAGGTTTTGCCACCAACAGTAACCAGTTGTCCCTTGGCTTGGACACCATATTCGTGGAAATAAAGGTTCTGTCCGTTAATGGTTTGGAAACCAGATACGGCTTTACCATCAGCTCCGAAGTAGTACCAAGAGTTGTCTCTATTGATAAATTGGTTAGTTACTGGATTTCCATTATCTTTATCGAAATAGTAGATATCGTTACCGTAGTAAAGGAAGTCCCCTTTGACTTGTTGACCATTGTCATTGAAGTAGTGAAGGCTACCGTCTACTGTTTGAAAGCCATGAAGTGCTTTACCATCTTTACCAAAGTAATACCAATTCCCTTTATCGTCAGAAACATAACGGTTGGTTACCATAATACCAGTCTTAGGTTCAAAGTAATACTGTTGTCCGTTCAGGTTTTGAACACTTGTCTTGTAGTGAGCTTGGCTACGGTCTAGAAATTCGGTTTGGAAACCAAATGGGTCTGAGAAGCCTTTAGTTGCCTTGAAGTCATTGATGTAATACCAGTTTCCAGCTTTATCCGAAACAAAGACAAAATTAGGTTGATTACCAGTAGCATCAAAGTAGTAAAGATTTCCATTTTCAGTGATGAAGTCATCTTTGACCATCTTGCCATCTTTGTCGAAGTAGTAAAAGCCAAAGTATTTATGGTTGACGTTGTTAAGAGCTTGGAAACCTGTTACGCGACGTCCATTGTCTTTATCGAAATAGTAGCTATCACCATTAATAGTGACGATTTCGTTTTTAGCTTGTCGACCATCTTCGTGGAAGTAGAGGTTAAAGCCATCGATGTTCTGAGCACCAGTGACGGGTTTCCCATCTTTGCCGAGGTAATACCAGTTGTGGTTGTTGTCTTCAATAAACTGGTTGCGTTTGTTCGTTTCAGGTAGAACTGCTGTCAAACGACCTTGGGCATCAGCATTGTAGGCTTGACCATCGATGTTGATAGAGGTATTGGTTACCTTACGTCCATTGGCTTTGTCATAGTAGAAAGATTGTCCATTTTCTGTGATAATCTCACCCTTGGCTTGCTTGCCATCCTCGTGAAAATAAAGGTCGAAATGGTCAACGTTTTGGGCACCTGTCAGATTTTTCCCGTCTTTAAGGTAGTACCAGTTGCCCTCAGCATCGCTCTTGAATTGACCGCCAGAAACGACAGTAGTTTCAACAGATTCCGGTGCTTGACTGTTTACGTCAGTGACTGTGCTAGCTGTTTCTGAAGTTGAGGTAGCGGTTCTCGTTTCGCCACTAGACAAATTGTAAGTGCTACTTGCTTGGTCTTCTTTAAGGACTGGCTGCTTATCAGCTGTGACAGTAGCAGTTGTATCACTTGCCTTATTGGTTGCGCCTTGATCAGCTTTTGTCGTAGCTACAGTTGTTTCTGTGACAACAAGCTCAGGATCCTGACTGACGCTTTCAGGCGTGCTAGCTGAGGTAACTTGATTTGTAGCTTGCTCGTCGGCAGAGACACCAACTCCAATCAATGAGGCACCAAGTGCCAAACCAGACACGGCAATGGTAACCCATTGTTTTTTCACTTTATGAAGTTTAAAATGAACTTTATTTTCCATAAAAGTTCCCCTTTTCCTTTTTAATGACCCCATTCTAACATCTTTCATTAGAAGAATCAAACGCATTCATAAGATTTTCATGTTTTTTTCTAAAAATTGAAAATTCTTTTTAGGTAAGGATTTGAGAAACGAAATAGAATGATATAAGGCCATTTTAGCAAGCTCCTTTTAATCGAGATGTATGGAAAATTAAAAAGTAAGCATTAGGAGTCCCCATCTTCAACATAGCATTCACCAATAAAAGTATAAAAATACAGAAAAAGGACCATTTAGACCAAGAAATATGGTATAATAGTTCGGTATTTTGCAAAAAATGGAGTATAAAAATGAGTATTTTTCGTAAAAAGGATGTCGGTCTCGCTCAGACTGAGATGAAACGACATCTGACCCTTAGGGATGTGGTCCTGCTGGGAATCGGTGCCATGGTTGGTACAGGAATCTTTACGATTACTGGTACCGCGGCATCGACTCTGGCTGGTCCTGCCCTGATTATTTCAGTCTTGATTTCAGCAGTGTGTGTTGGGATGTCAGCGATTTTCTTTGCCGAGTTTGCCTCACGTTACCCATCAGCCGGTGGTGTCTATGGTTACCTCTATGCTGTCTGGGGGGAGTATCCTGCCTGGATGGGTGGCTGGTTGACCATGATTGTCTTTATGAATGCCGTATCCAGTGTTGCCTCTGGTTGGGGTGCCTATCTCAAGGGGCTACTGGCTAGCTTTGGTCTTAAGTTACCTCAAGCCATCAGTGGGCCTTTTAATCCCAGCCAAGGCACTTACATTGACCTCTTGCCAGTCTTGGTTTTGGTCTTGGTGACAGCCCTTCTTCTTATGAATTCTAAGCAGGCTTTACGTTTGAACTCTCTCTTGGTAGTGCTCAAGTTTTCAGCCTTGGCGGTCTTTATCTTAGTGGGCCTCTTCCATTTGAATCCTAGCAACTGGGCTGATTTTGCGCCATTTGGCTTTGGTCAGATTTACGGAGGAAAAACTGGGATTATGGCTGGTGCCTCTCTCATGTTCTTTGGATTCCTTGGTTTCGAGTCTATCTCTATGACCGTAGACGAGATTAAAGAGCCGCAAAAGAACGTTCCTCGAGGTATTGTTCTTGCCTTGATTATCGTGGCTTCACTTTATGCAGTGGTTTCGCTGGTCTTGACAGGAGTGGTTCACTATACCAAGTTGAATGTCGACGATGCTGTGGCTTATGCCCTTCGCTATATCGGTATTTCTTGGGCAGCCAACTACGTCTCTGTCGTTGCTATTATGACCTTGATTACGGTATGTATTTCAATGGCCTATGCCCTTAGCCGTATGGTTTATAGCCTGGCGCGTGATGGTTTCCTTCCTCAAACCTTCCAAAAGGTTTCAAAGACTAATAAGGTTCCACATCATGCGACGCTTTTGACAGGCGTTTTGTCAGCTATCTCAGCAGGTATCTTCTCCTTGGCCAACATGGCATCCTTGGTTAACATTGCGACCTTGGCTTACTTGGTCCTCTTGGCTATTGCCCTCATTATTCTTCGTAAGGACAAGGGCTTGCCACAGAAGGACGAGTTCAAGGTTCCATTTGTTCCGGTCTTGCCTATTATTTCAATTATCGTCTGCCTCTCCTTTATGAGTCAGTACAGTTGGCAGACATGGTTAGCCTTTGGTTTGGCTGTGCTAATCGGTTCAGTTATTTATGCCTTTTACGGTTACAAACATTCGAAGTATTAAGATGAAAATGATAGTGCCATCTGGCCTATCATTTTTTGATATAATGGAAGGAAAGTAAAAGCAGGAGTAGATTGATGAAATCAGACCAGATGTGGCAAGCCTATAAGATTTTAAATCAGACAATCGGAGATAAGATTGATGCCTGGGCCTTTGGCGTGGAAGCAGATTATTTGGCAGAACTCGTATTGATGGGGCAAAAGACAGCAACCAGTTCAGCTTTTGACTTGTATGCAGTGGGGAATGAACCATTGCCCAAGGAAAATGAACTGAGAGTCATTCTTGATAGTAAGGAGAATGCTATCTGTATTATTGAAACGACTAAAGTTGAGGTCATCCCATTTAAAGAGGTTTCTGAAGACCATGCCTACAAGGAAGGTGAAGGAGATCGAACCCTAGCTTATTGGCGAGAGCTTCATGAGGATCTCTTTAGCAAATGGTTGCATGAGGTTGGACTACATTTTAGTCAGGACAGTCTAGTTGTGTTGGAAGAATTTAGAGTGGTTTATCCTATAGAATGAAAGTTCCAAAGTTTTTGGGATTTTTTTACTTTAAGGAAAGATTAACCTTTCTTTAAGTCTTGTCTTAGGTTTCTTGTGTTTAATAGAGGCATCTCAAAAGTAAGAAAGAGGTCCAACATATGACATACAAAGATACGAAACAAACACAAGAACGTTACGCCATTAAAAAATCATCAAAATGGAAAACAGCGGGTTCAGTCCTAGTAGCGAGCTTAATTTTTGGTAGCTCGGTCGTCTTAAATGAAAATAAGGCTTCAGCCGATGAGACTAACACCGAATCAACACTCTCAACGGTTACGACGGGTGAAACCACTGCCGATTTGATTGAAGAAAGTGTGCAGACAGAAGATGCGTCAAATACTAATGAAACAAGTACAGACACTGATACAAGTATTACAACTACGACTTCCGACACGGCTTCATCAGCAACAAGTACAACATCCGACACAACAGATACATCGACAAGTAGTGAAACATCTGATCAGTCAAGCACATCCTCAACTTCAGAAGCAAGTTCTTCTGAAACTGCTGCAACAACAACTAATGAGACTTCAGAAACGGCAACAACTACTACAGATGAAAGCAGTAGCACTCATACAAGTACAAGCTCCACTGAAGCGACTGCTTCAGAGACAGCTTCAGTTTTAACCAACAATGCTTCAGATACTACGTCTGAGACAACAACAACTGAGTCTAGCAGCACTGATTCAGAAAGCACGACGACCACGATTACCTTTAATGGGACAACTGTGGTAACGAGTGATAGTAGCACAGTAACAGTTGACGGCACTACCGTTACCATTAATTAATCAGGTTCATATACTCTAACAGGTAATGGTTCAAGTTACACTATTATTGTGGCTGGTAGTGTGACGGATCCAGTTACAATCTACTTGGATGGTGTGACCTTAACAGATTCCTCAATCACTTCTAATTCCTCAGCAGAATTGACGGTGAATGTTCTTTCAGACAGTTCTATCTCTTCAACCTCTGCCAATGCCATCGAAGCAGCGGGAGCATTGACCATTACCAGTGGTACTGGAAGTAGCTTGACCCTTTCAAGTACTGAAAAGCACGCCATTAAGGCTGATAGTGTAACGGTTGACTCTGTAACGCTTGATTTGACTTCTGAGGCCAAGGATGGCATCAATGCGACGACAGCTGTAATCATTAAAAATGCCGTAGTCAACATCACAGCAACTGATGATGGTATTCAAGTCGAAGACGAAACAGATGTGAATAGTGGTGATTTGACAATTACCGACTCAACGGTAACGATTAATGCGACTGATAAAGGTATCACAGTTACGGATGAATTAACCGTTGAAGGCAATTCTAAAGTAACGGTCGTGGCGGGAGACGAAGGCCTTGAAGGACGTTATATTAACTTGACAGGTGGAACTGTTGACATCACTGCTGGAGATGACGGTATTAACGCCACTGAGTGGACGACCAAGGACAGTGCTGACACTTCAAGCCTAACCAACTCAACTTCTGACTTGGAAAATGAAGTTGCCATCAATATTGACGGTGCAACAGTTACAATCCTAGCAGACGGTGATGGTATCGACAGTAACGGGAATGTGACAGTTAAAAGTGGTTCTCTCTATGTCGCTCAGACAAGTGCAGATAATGCGGCTATCGACTATGATGGGACAGGTATCATCTCGGGCGGTACCGTTTGGGCCATTGGTAACCAAGGAATGGCTCAGGCCTTTACAACGGGTTCAAGCCAATCTTACATCATGGCCAACATTTCAGGTAGTGCAGGGGACACCATTACAGTCACTGATAGCTCTGGAAATGTTATTGCCACAACGACAGCGACGTCTTCATTTGGAAATGTGGTCTTTAGTACCGAGAGTCTAACTTCGGGTGAAACCTATACCATTACGACATCAAGTGGTGCTAGTGTGACTGCAACAGCTACTGAAGAAGGCACAAACAACGGTCCTGGTGCAGGTGGAATGGGTGGCTTCCCAGGTGGAGGCTTTGGTAATACCTCAATGTCTGATAATTTCGGAGGCTATGGGGGACCGACTAGCTATGGCGGAAGCTCTACCAATACTGGTAGTATTAACACACCATGGGGACAATCTGGTTCAACAAGTTCCGAGAATACGACAAGCACAAGTAGTACAAGTTCAACAAGTCAAACGACTAACACAGGACGTCCTACCCCACCAAACTTTGCTAGTCAAACAAGTAGCTCAAGCTCAACAAATACTGTCACTACGGCAACCAGCAATGGTAATCAACCAACTGCTAACGCTTCAGCACTGACAGCGACAAACACAGCCCTATCAAATCAAAATACATCAACTTCAAAAACTTCAAGCCCTGAAGGAGCGTCGCTTAAAACAAATACTTCTGTTGCTAACCAGTCTGCAGAAGAGCAACCGACAAAAACTATGACCAATGCGACAAGTGTTGCCCAACAAGAAGGTCAAGAGACTGCTGAAAAGTTGGATAAGCTCCAACCTCAAAATCTAACTTCTGAAGCATCAAAAGGTCACCCGAGGGAAGTTTCAAGTCAAAAGGAAAATGTAAGCCCAGTCGTACAAACGAACCAAACAAGTAAATCAAGCCTACCAAATACTGGTGATGTGAGTAGCTTGGGATTAGGTGCATTAGGAGCTGTACTTATGACAACATCATTTGCACTTAAAGGAAGCAAGCATTCTCGTAAGTAATTTCAGTTTAGAAAACATATAAAAAGAAGTTCTCTTGCCAAATGGCTTGAAAACTTCTTTTTTGTCTTATTTTTTAAAGTTATTTTTAAGGCCTTCAACAGCACCTTCAATGCCTTCTTTAACATCTTCGAGACCGTCTTTTGCTTTTGCTACAACTTTTTCAACAGCACCTTCAATTTCAGTCTTTTTGTCGCCAGTCAGTTTACCAGCACCCTCTTTAAGAGCACCTTTAGCTTGATTCAATTTATCTTCGATTCCCATGATAGAACCTCCTTTTTATGATGAGACCATTGTAGACAATATTAAACGGTAATGCAAGTATTTTGTTTAATAAGTGACAACATTAATCTTTCCTTTATCATATTCAGCGATGAAGATATCTGAAATGTTGTCATATCCCATTTTTTGAAGCTCTTCATTTAACCAATCCTCCGTTTTACCAATAGTATCAAGAATTTCTGTTTGAATGACCCCATCAGTAACGATTGGGTATTTCGGATTTTCATCACCCGCACGAACCACAATCAATTGGCCGTTCTGTTCAATAACTGCACGTTTAACCTCTTTAAGTTGAAAAATTCCTTGGGAACGTAATTTTAAAGCGACATCAGAGGCTGAAAGTCCTTTAGAGCGACAAGCTTCAGGATCTAGTTGACCATGTTTGATGATGACAGTTGGTTTACCGTCAATCAAATGTTTGATAAAGAGAATATTGGTAATTAGCCATTTTAGAAGTAAAATCAAAATCGTCCAAATAATCAAAATCACGATATATTGGAGGATTGAAACGGTACTACTATAAATTGTACCACCGAGGATTGCACCAAGAACAAAGTTCTGTACTTGGTCAGTAGCTGAGCTAGGTGCTAGGTTTCCTTTACCTGTTAAATTGATAACAAAGACGAGTGAAATAAGCCCCAAAGCTAGTTTAATTGCAACAGTAAGATAAAAAGATGTCATTTTTTAACCTCCACGAGTTCAACATCAGACTTGTAAAGTTTTATTTGTTCTAGCAAGTAGCTGTCAGGTTCTGAACCTGAGATGGCACGATAGTACTTGTTTCCAACTTTGAGGATAGCGCCATCTGTAGTAGTAGAAGTATTGACATAGACCTTGCTCTTATCAACATCGAGATTTTTAGACACAACCTCGATAAAGTGAAGAGATGCTCGAAATTGGTCATCGTTTGATTGATTGCTTTGGAAATTACTGATAGCAATTAGAACCACGGCAACTAAGGTTAAAATAGAAATAATAGAGAGTTCACGAAACTTAGTATCATGGCGTTCTTTGAAGGCTTTAAAAGCAAATACACCGGTCACTAAAATAAGTCCTGCAGTAATGGCAACCATAACCCAGTTTTGTTGGCTAATCTGACTTAGCACATAGTCATAGGAATAGAATTTCATTGAGAGATTTCCTTTCATAATATCTCTAGTATTATTATTATAGGTTAAAAAGTCTTTAAATTCAATCAGTCTATCCGAAAAATGAAGGAATGAGTAGGATCCTTAAAGGAAATTTGCTATTGAAATGACTTGCAGCCATTAAGCCAAAATCTTATGATTTCTTTAAGGACTCTGTTGATATTTTCACAAATTATGCTTATAATTGAGGTAATTACTCGTCAAAGTCTGTTTGTGATTTGCTGATGATGGAGCTTACTGGCTATAGGTGATTTTTGGAACATCCGCTTTAAAGTGGAACTGATTCATTTATCATGATGTGAGTAATCATCTATGTTAAGACATAGATTTTGAGTCTATTCATTCTTATATAAGGAGTTTTTATGTCTGAACCATTATTTTTACAATCTGTTATGCAGGAGAAGATTTGGGGTGGCACGCATTTGCGTGATGTCTTTGGCTACGACATTCCAAGCGACCATGTAGGAGAGTACTGGGCTATTTCCGCACACCCAAATGGTGTTTCTACTATTAAAAATGGTCGCTATGCCGGTCAAACTTTAGATGTTCTTTATGCAGAGCATCGTGAATTGTTTGGAAATCGTCAGGAACCTGTTTTTCCACTTTTAACTAAGATTTTGGATGCCAATGATTGGCTTTCAGTTCAGGTCCATCCAGATGATGCTTATGGACTTGAACATGAAGGTGAACTTGGTAAAACAGAGTGTTGGTATATCATTGCTGCTGAACCAGGTGCTGAAATTATTTATGGCCACAATGCCAAATCAAAAGAAGAACTGCGTCAGCAAATTGAAAGTAAGGATTGGGAAAATCTTTTGACTAAGGTTCCAGTTAAAGCAGGTGATTTCTTCTATGTGCCAAGTGGTACCATGCATGCTATTGGTGCAGGTATCTTAGTTCTTGAAACCCAACAGTCAAGTGACACAACCTACCGTGTGTATGACTTTGACCGTAAGGATGACCAGGGCAACCTGCGTGAGCTCCATCTGGAAAAATCTATCGATGTCCTAAATATTGGTGAACCTGCCAACAGTCGCCCAGTCACAACAAAAGTAGATGACCTCAAATCAACGCTCTTAGTAGCAAGTGATTTCTTTGCTGTTTACAAATGGGAAATCTCAGGTAAGGCTGATTTTGAAAAGACTGCTGATTACGGTTTGTTTAGTGTACTTGACGGTCAAGGAAGCCTTAAAGTAGATGGACAAGATTATGACATTGCAAAAGGCAACCACTTTATTCTACCTAGTGATGTCCATGCTTGGGAAATCCAGGGAAATCTTGAACTGATTGTTAGTCATCCATAATTTAAGTATTTAAACTAGACGGGATAAGAATCTTGTCTAGTTTTTTCATCAAATCAGACAGAATATTTGAAATTTTAAAAACCTTTGTGAATAAGTTTCAATAGCTTGAAGTTCCAAACTAATCATGTCATACTAAATAAGTTGACTAAAATTATAATAAACAAGTTGTGTCTATTTGGGGCATAAGATCTTGTTTGTTTTAGATTGGAGTTACCTATGTTAAAAAAAGGAGGCCTTACAGCCCTTTTGCTGTTTGGTATGTTCTTTGGAGCGGGAAATCTGACCTTTCCGCCTCAGCTAGGCTTTGAATCTGGAGGTCATTTTTGGCCTGCGATTGCAGGGTTTGTCCTATCAGGTATTGGTATTGCCATCCTAACGCTGGTGATTGGGACCCTAAATCCTAAGGGGTACATTCATGAGATTTCACAAAAAATCTCGCCTAAGTTTGCCCTAGTCTATTTGGCAGTCCTTTATCTGTCTATTGGTCCTTTCTTTGCCATTCCTAGAACGGCAGCAGCAGCCTTTTCGATTGGCTTCTCGCCTTTGATTGGCAGTGGACATACCAGCCTTTGGCTCTTTGTCTTTACCGTAATCTACTTTGCTTTAGCACTTTGGATTGCCATGAACCCATCTAAAATTCTAGATAGTATTGGACGTATCTTAACACCTGTCTTTGCTATTATGATTGTTATGGTTATTGTGGCAGGAGCACTTAAATACGGTGCTCACAGTCCTCAGGATGCAAGTCAAGCCTATCAGGCTTCTGCTTTTGGTAAAGGATTTTTGGAAGGCTACAACACCTTGGATGCCTTGGCTTCTGTGGCCTTCAGTGTAGTGGCAGTAGTCACCCTCAACCAACTAGGCTTTAAGTCTAAAAAAGAGTATATCTCTACCATTTGGGTTGTTGGTTTTGTAGTGACGCTTCTCTTTGGTGCTTTATATTTGGGACTCGCCTTTTTGGGCAATCATTTCCCACTCCAAGTGGCAGGCCTACCAAAAGATGCCAATATTGGTGCTAGCGTCTTGTCACAAGCCACACAAGCTATCTTTGGACCAGCTGCTCAGATTTTCCTAGCTATTATGGTGACAGTGACTTGTTTCACAACAACCGCAGGACTTATCGTTGCGACAGGAGAATTCTTCCACAAGGCATTTCCGAAAGTATCCTACAAGGCTTACGCTATTCTCTTTACTTTGATTGGGTTTGCGATTGCCAACTTGGGACTTAACAATATCATTGCTTTCTCAGTGCCAGTGCTTTTGATTCTCTACCCAATCACGATTACGATTGTCATGATTGTAATTGCCAACAAGTTCGTGGCCTTGTCTAAACCAGGTATGCAAATTACAGTTGCTGTAGTCACTCTGATTGCCTTGCTCAGCGTTCTTGGTAGCCAGTTCAAGCTTGCAGGACTAAATGCCCTCATTAACTTCCTACCATTGTCAGGAGCATCCTTGCCATGGTTGATACCAGCCATCTTGTGTATCCTCTTGTCTCTCGTCTTACCAGATAAGATTAAGAGCGAAAGCTTCGAAATGGAATAAAAATAAAATCCTATCACAATGTGATGGGATTTTTTCTCCCTCAAGTCACTATAAGTGCGAAATCTTCTCAAAAGCGTTACACTTAAGGCGTGGAGATGAAAGTATCTATTGAAGGGAGTGTTAAAAATGTCAAATCTAAATAATCGTATGATTTATCTTGCTGGTGGCTGTTTCTGGGGTGTTGAGGAGTATTTCTCTCGTGTGTCTGGTGTGCTTGATGCGGTTTCGGGTTATGCCAATGGCCGTAGTGAGACAACTCGCTATGAGCTTATCGGTCAGACGGGCCACGCTGAAACCGTTCAGGTGACCTATGATGCTAGCAAGGTGTCCTTGCGTGAGATTCTGCTACATTTCTTCCGTATCATCAATCCTCTGAGTAAAAACAAACAGGGCAATGATGTGGGAACTCAGTACCGTACGGGTGTTTACTACACGGATGCAAATGATTTATTGACTATCGAGCAAGTTTTCCAAGAAATGACTGAGCAATACGGTCAGCCTTTGTCGGTTGAATTGTTGCCACTTCAGCACTTTATTCCCGCTGAGGATTATCATCAAGATTATCTCAAGAAAAATCCTAATGGCTACTGTCATATCAATGTCAATCAGGCAGCTAGTCCTGTCATTGAATCCAGTGCTTATCACAAGCCAAATCAGGAGGAGCTTAAGGAAAGTTTGAGTCCAGAAGCCTACGCTGTGACTCAGGAGAATGGAACAGAACGGGCCTTTACGAGTCCGCTTTGGAATCAGTTTGAGCCTGGAATTTATGTTGATGTGGCGACTGGTGAGCCACTCTTTTCATCCAAGGACAAGTTTGATTCAGCCTGTGGCTGGCCAAGTTTCTCTAGACCCATTAGTCCAGAGGTAGCCAACTACAAGGAAGACCATTCTCACAATATGGATCGTATTGAGGTCCGTAGTCGTGTGGGAGATTCTCATCTTGGGCATGTCTTTCCAGATGGGCCAAGTGATAGAGGTGGTTTACGCTACTGTATCAATGGGGTAGCAACGCGATTTGTTCCTAAAGCTGACATGGCAAAAGAGGGCTATGCTTACTTGCTTGATCAAGTGGACTGATTAGGTATTCTGAAGGAATAAATTACTTACTAAAAAGAGGTTGGTTCTAACCTCTTTTTTCATGACAGAAGAAGATGTAAATAAGATGAAAGCCTTTTAAAGCTAACATAGAATGTGACCTAACCATTCAGGATAAAAAAGTGACCTTTCATTACATTTTTTAACAATTTGGGCAAAATTGTTTTATGTTTCAAATAAAAAAATAGTACACTATAAAAGTGAGAAATCTGACAAGTGTCAATATGTCCTTCTCCTTAGCTTTTGCTGGTTTTGGCGTCTGTAAACATTATTGTACTTTGTGTAATAATGAGTCTTCCCAACCTCCCAATATGATTTTATATGTCTTAACTTACCTTAACAAGACTAGCAAGAGATACTAAGATATTTCCTTAAGAAGTAATGACAGCACTTGTTAGATTTTATGATAACATTCAGATAGTCCTAAGGACTATTTTATTGTGCGTAACCTTTGTGACGGAGATTATTATGGAATGGATGAATAAACTAATCATATTAATAGCCATTTGTGTCTTGTGGTTCTGGTCTTTCCTTTTACTTCCCAAAACAGGAGAGAAAGTGGTTTATGTTT
>OGYS01001386.1_pt1 | contig 14171 bp, 8 predicted proteins | sample 1576611 | NCBI WGS metagenome assembly OGYS01 (sample SAMEA3541571, study PRJEB24748) | human gut metagenome | biome: human gut; feature: human-associated habitat; material: faeces | place: China | collected 2012
ATTTCTGCAGCTTCTTGTACAACAAACTGTCTTGCACCAATGGCTAAGGCTCTTAATGATCTTGTACCGATCAAATCTGGTATCATGTGCACAATCCATGCTTACACAGGTGATCAGATGACTCTTGACGGACCACAGAGAAAAGGTGATCTGAGAAGATCTCGTGCAGCAGCAGTAAACATCGTTCCTAACAGCACAGGAGCAGCTAAAGCAATCGGACTTGTTATTCCGGAACTTAACGGAAAACTTATCGGATCTGCACAGCGTGTACCAACCCCTACAGGATCTACAACAATCCTTACAGCAGTAGTTGAAGGTGAAGTTACTGTAGAACAGATCAACGCAGCTATGAAAGCAGCTTCTAACGAATCATTCGGATACAACGAAGATCAGATCGTTTCTAGCGATATCGTAGGAATGAGATTTGGTTCTCTCTTCGATTCTACTCAGACAATGGTACTTCCGCTTGACAACGGAACAACAGAAGTACAGGTTGTTTCTTGGTATGACAATGAAAACTCTTACACAAGCCAGATGGTAAGAACAATCAAACACTTCGGAACATTACTTTAATCCGTAACGTTTGTTTGGACAGGCTGAATTGATTCTTACTGGAATATTCCAGAGTTAGACTCAAGCAAGGGTCCGGTCTACATGGACCGGGCTCTTTTATTTAACAGGAAATTCTGATGGAGCTTCCTGCTAAATAAAAGGCACTATGTGCCCAAGATGTGTATTCGTGTGAAAACGCAGATTGTCGCAAGCAACTGCGCTCAGCACGGAAATGTGCCCGGCACATTCCATTTAAACGAAATGTAAACAGGAGGCAGGATTATGCTTAACAAAAAATCTGTAGATGATATCAATGTAAAAGGGAAAAAAGTCCTTGTAAGATGCGATTTTAACGTACCGCTGATCGATGGAAAGATCACAGACGAGAACCGTCTTGTTGCAGCACTTCCTACAATCAAGAAACTGATCGCTGACGGAGGAAAAGTAATCCTCTGCTCACATCTTGGTAAACCGAAGGGAGAACCGAAACCGGAGCTTTCTCTTGCACCGGTTGCAGTAAGACTTTCAGAACTTCTCGGACAGGAAGTAAAATTCGCAGCAGATCCTGAAGTAGTAGGACCAAATGCAAAAGCAGCAGTTGAAGCTATGAAAGATGGAGAGGTAATCCTTCTTGAAAATACACGTTACAGAGCAGAAGAAACAAAGAACGGAGATGAATTCTCTAAGGAACTCGCTTCTCTTTGTGATGTATTCGTAAACGATGCATTCGGAACAGCTCATCGTGCACACTGCTCTAACGTTGGTGTTACCAAATATGTTGATACAGCAGTTGTAGGATATCTTATGCAGAAAGAAATCGATTTCCTTGGAAATGCAGTAAACAATCCGGAAAGACCGTTCGTTGCAATCCTTGGTGGAGCTAAAGTTTCAAGCAAGATTTCTGTAATCGAAAACCTGATCGATAAAGTAGACACTCTGATCATTGGTGGAGGTATGTCTTATACATTCAGCAAAGCACAGGGCGGAACCGTTGGAAAATCTCTTCTTGAAGAAGATTACTGTGAATATGCACTGAACATGATTCAGAAAGCTAAAGACAAAGGCGTAAAACTCCTTCTTCCGGTAGACAACGTAATTGCAGATGATTTTTCAAATGATGCAAATATCAAAGTTGTTAAAGCTGGCGAAATTCCGGAAGGATGGGAAGGACTTGACATCGGACCAGAGACAATCAAGATCTATGCTGACGCTGTAAAAGATGCAAAGACAGTTGTATGGAACGGACCTATGGGTGCATTCGAGATGCCGAACTTTGCAAAAGGAACAGAAGAAGTCGCAAAAGCACTTGCTGAGACAGATGCAGTAACAATCATCGGTGGTGGTGATTCGGCAGCAGCAGTTAACCAGCTCGGATACGGTGACAAGATGACTCACATCTCTACAGGTGGCGGAGCTTCCCTTGAATTCCTTGAAGGTAAGGAACTGCCAGGTGTAGCAGCTGCTAACGATAAATAAGCAGCGTCTGTAATTAAGATAAAATAAGGGAGATTATTGCAATGGCAAGAAAGAAAATTATTGCAGGTAACTGGAAAATGAATATGACACCTTCAGAGGCAGTAGAGCTTGTGAATACACTCAAATCTCTGGTTGTGACAGAAGAGGCTGATGTGGTATTCTGCGTACCGGCAATCGATATCATTCCGGTTGTAGAAGCTGCAAAAGGAAGCAACATCCAGGTTGGAGCAGAGAATATGTACTTTGAAGAAAAAGGTGCATACACAGGAGAAATCTCTCCGAACATGCTTACAGATGCTGGTGTTAAATATGTTGTTCTCGGACACTCTGAAAGAAGAGAATACTTCGCAGAGACAAACGAGACTGTGAACAAAAAGATGCTGAAAGCATTTGAACATGGACTTACACCGATCATGTGCTGTGGAGAAACTCTTGAACAGCGTGAACAGGGTGTGACAATGGACTTCATCCGTCAGCAGGTTAAAGTTGGATTCCAGAATGTAACAGCAGATCAGGCTAAGACAGCAGTTATCGCTTATGAGCCAATCTGGGCAATTGGAACCGGTAAGACAGCTACAACAGAGCAGGCACAGGAGGTTTGCAAAGCTATCCGTGAATGTATCGCTGAAGTTTATGATGAAGCTACAGCAGAAGCAATCCGTATTCAGTACGGCGGATCTGTAAATGCAGCTACAGCACCGGAATTATTCGCTCAGCCGGATATCGATGGTGGACTTGTAGGTGGTGCTTCTTTAAAACCAGATTTTGGTAAGATTGTAAACTGGAAATAGTCAATTATACCAAGGCGCAGGCAGAAATGCCTGCGTTTTTCAGCTGTCAAAGTTTTAACAAGTGCTTGCAAGCATATGTAAAATCATGTACAATATTTAACTGAAAGAGAAATCAAACGCTTTAAGACAAAATGAAGGAGTGTAAGACGATGAGTAAAAAACCAACAGTTTTGATGATCTTAGACGGTTACGGTCTGAGAGATGAAAAGAAAGGCAACGGTATTGCAGAGGCAAACACACCGGTTATGGATAAATTAATGGCTGAATATCCGTTTGTAAAAGGAAATGCAAGCGGACTTGCTGTAGGACTTCCGGACGGTCAGATGGGTAACTCGGAAGTAGGTCATATGAATATGGGTGCAGGACGTATCATTTACCAGGAACTCACCAAGATCACAAAAGCAATCGATGATGGTAATTTCTTCGAAAATAAGGCACTTCTTGCAGCCTGTGAAAATGCGAAGAAGAACGGTACAGCTCTTCATCTGATGGGACTTGTATCTGATGGTGGTGTACACAGTCATATTACACATATTTATGGAATTTTGGAACTTGCAAAGAGACAGGGGCTGGACAAAGTATATGTTCACTGCTTCCTTGACGGACGTGATACACCTCCGGCATCTGGGAAAGAATATGTTGAACAGTTAGAAGCAAAGATGAAAGAAATCGGTGTAGGTGAAGTTGCAAGTGTTTCCGGACGTTACTATGCAATGGACCGTGACAACCGTTGGGACCGTGTAGAAAAAGCATATGCAGCACTTACACGCGGCGAAGGTGACACAGCAGCATCAGCAACAGAAGGAATCCAGGCTTCTTACGACAAAGAAGTAACTGACGAATTCGTAGTACCATTTGTAGTGACAAAAAACGGTACACCGGTTGCAACTGTAAAAGACGGAGATTCTGTGATCTTCTTTAATTTCCGCCCGGATCGAGCAAGAGAAATCACCAGAACCTTCTGTGCAGATGAATTTGACGGATTTGACAGAGGAGAACGGATCAAGACGACTTATGTATGCTTTACAGAGTATGATGAGACAATCCCGAACAAGACCGTTGCATTTGTAAAAGAAGGTATTACCAATACCTTTGGCGAATTCCTTGCAGCAAACAACATGACACAGGCAAGAATCGCTGAGACAGAAAAATATGCACATGTTACGTTTTTCTTCAACGGCGGAGTAGAAGAACCGAACAAGGGCGAGGACAGAATCCTTGTCAAATCTCCAAAGGTTGCAACTTACGACTTGAAGCCGGAAATGAGCGCATATGAAGTATGTGACAAGCTTGTAGATGCAATCAAGGCTGATAAGTACGATGTGATCGTAATCAACTTTGCTAACCCGGATATGGTTGGTCATACCGGTGTAGAAGCAGCAGTGATCAAAGCAATTGAAGCTGTTGATGAATGTGTAGGAAAAGCAGTTGATGCAGTGAAAGAAGTTGGTGGACAGATGTTTATCTGCGCTGACCACGGAAATGCAGAACAGCTGATCGATGAAGAGACAGGAGAACCATTTACCGCTCATACAACGAACCCGGTTCCGTTCATTCTTGTAAATGCAGATCCTGCATATAAGCTTCGTGAAGGCGGATGTCTTGCAGACATCGCTCCGACGCTGATCGAGCTGATGGGAATGCAGCAGCCAGCAGATATGACTGGAAAATCATTATTAGTAAAATAGTAAATATATTTGCCCGGAATCATGAAAATGGTTCCGGGTGTTTTGTTGTCAGAAGAGCAAAACATACTGCATATAAATCTGATCTACTCTTTTTGAAAAGCATCGAAATGGAAAAATGCATGAAATGAAAAACAAAAATTCAAAAAAACACATTTAAATCAACAAAAATCACGATATGTCATATTTATATGCAAGAATTAGTTGACGAAAAATCATTTTTCCTATATACTTACTACTTGTAGTGAGTTTTGATGTTGTCAAAACAGCTGAAAGAAACTGCAGATAGCAGATTTCGGAAGTATAAAGTACGGCAGGAAACACACAATGATTAGTTGATGATTATGGGAGGTTTTCAAGATGACTGCATATAGAGATATGAGTAGAGAAGAACTGCTTGAATTAAAGAGCAGACTGGAAAAAGAATTTGAAGATGTTAAAGGAAAAGGTCTGAAACTGGATATGTCCAGAGGTAAACCGTCCAAAGCACAGCTTGATCTTTCTATGGGGATGATGGATGTACTTAAGAGCACATCAGATCTTGTCTGCGAAGAAGGAGTAGATTGCCGTAACTATGGAGTGATCGATGGAATCAAAGAAGCAAAACAGCTTCTTTCTGATATGATGGAAGTACCGAAGGACAATATTATCATCTTTGGTAACTCCAGCCTGAACGTAATGTATGATACTGTTGCAAGAGCGATGACACATGGTATCATGGGAAGCACCCCTTGGGCAAAGCTTGACAAGATAAAATTCCTGTGCCCGGTACCTGGATATGACAGACATTTTGCAATCACCGAACATTTTGGAATTGAGATGATCAATATTCCGATGACGTCGGATGGACCGGATATGGATCTGGTAGAGCAGTATGTGGAGAATGATCCGGCTGTAAAAGGTATCTGGTGTGTACCGAAATATTCTAACCCACAGGGAATCACTTATTCTGATGAAACCGTACACCGTTTTGCGAAATTAAATCCAGCGGCAGAAGATTTCCGTATTTTCTGGGATAATGCATATGGAATCCATCATTTGTATGAGGATAAACAGGATTATCTGATCGAGATTTTGATGGAATGTAAAAAAGAAGGACATCCGAACATGGTTTACAAATTCGGTTCTACTTCCAAGATCAGCTTCCCGGGTTCTGGTATTGCAGCAATTGCAGCATCTGATGAAAACCTTGCGGAAATCCGCAAGATGATGTCCGTACAGACCATCGGTCATGATAAATTAAACCAGCTCAGACATGCGCGTTTCTTCGGTGATATCCATGGAATGGTTCAGCATATGAAGAAACATGCAGATATCTTAAGACCGAAATTTGACACCGTATTAAGTGTACTGGAAAGTGAGCTTGGCGGACTTGAGATTGGTTCCTGGATAGCACCGCGAGGAGGATACTTCATTTCCTTCGATGCGTTGGATGGATGTGCCAAAGCAATCGTAGCAAAAGCAAAAGAAGCCGGACTGATCATGACAAAAGCGGGAGCAACCTTCCCATACGGAAAGGATCCAAAAGACAGCAATATCCGAATTGCACCGTCCTTTCCGACACCAGAAGAACTGGAAGTTGCAGCACAGGTATTCGTACTCAGCGTAAAACTGGTAAGTATTGATAAAATTCTTGGCGAAAAAGTAGAAGTCGAAGAAGCTTAATATATGTGAGAAACAGTGGATTTTCCCGAAAAGGAGTCCGCTGTTTTTTTAAATAAAGGTTGTGTGGTCGATTTTACAAAAGAAAGTCCTCCAATTCCATTGTGCAAACCATTCCGATGAGCCTCTTAGAGCGGAAATCATGTTCAGCAAAGGCTTCCATGATTTCTGAGTCTCATCTCCATTGCACAAAAGTGAATTGCAGGACTTTCTTTTGTAAAATCGACCGTTTAACTGTACTGGTAAAAATGACGGTGCTGAATTCGGAGAGAAAAAACTGTAAAGAAAGATATTACACTAATCTTCCCTTCCGACTGCAATTCCCTAAATCCTAGTCCTCACCACCCAAAAAACTTTCGCATATGTAAAACAAAGTTACCAATATACAGACCAGAGGAAACAAAGTACTCCCTCACATGAATTTGCACTACGGAGTTCAAGACTCAGGAATCGTGGAAGCCTTTGCTGAACACGATTCCTGCCTTAAGAGGCTTGAACGAAGTGGTTAGTGCAACTGAATGTGAGGGAGTACTTTGTTTCCTCTGGTCGTCTTATTGCAACCAAATATATTTTACATATCCTAAAATTCTACATCTTCTTCTGCGCAGTCGAAAGCATCAGTTTGATGCGGTTCAGCTGGTTTACTTCGCTTGCTCCCGGATCATAATCGATTGCAACGATGTTGGATTCCGGATGACGGCGGCGCAGTTCTTTAATAACACCTTTTCCGACTACGTGGTTTGGCAGACAGGCGAAAGGCTGTGTGCAGACAATGTTTGGTGCACCGCTGTGGATCAGCTCCAGCATTTCTCCGGTAAGGAACCATCCTTCACCGGTCTGGTTTCCAAGAGAAACAATTTCTTTTGCCATCGAAGCCAGGTGTTCAATATGTGATGGTGGATCGAAGCGTTTACTTGCTTTTAATGCATCAACGGCAGGCTTGCGGAACCATTCCAGAGCCTTGATTCCGAGATTACCCATGCGGGCGGTTGATTTCTTCATGCCGAGATGTTCTGCTTTAAAGTTTGTATTGTAGAAGCAGTAGAGCAGGAAGTCGGTCAGATCCGGAACCACGGCTTCGGCACCTTCCTGTTCAAGAAGATCTACCAGGTAGTTATTGGCAGCTGGAAGGAATTTAACAAGGATTTCTCCGACAACTCCGACACGTGGCTTTTTGACATCTTTTAATGGAAGAGAATCAAAATCTTCTACGATCTGGCGGCAGAGACGCTTAAACTCGTGTCTGCTTGGATAACCTTTCTTGATAAATTCGATAACTGTCTTTTCCCATTTCTTATGCATGGTATTGGCAGAGCCTGGAACAGCTTCATATGGGCGGACACGGTACAGGCAGCGCATGAAGAGATCACCAAATATCAGACCATACACACCTTTCAGTACAAGTGGAAGGGTGATCTTGAATCCAGGATTGCTTTCAAGCCCGCTTAAGTTGATTGAAATAACAGGGATATGTCCGTAACCGGCTTTTTTAAGAGCACGGCGGATAAATCCGATATAGTTGGAAGCACGGCATCCGCCACCGGTCTGCGAAATAATGACAGCCAGGTGGTCGGTGTCATATTTGCCGGAAAGGATAGCCTCCATGATCTGTCCAACTACCATCAGAGACGGGTAGCAGGCATCATTGTTTACATATTTAAGGCCCATGTTAACTGCATGCTTGTTATCATTTTTCAGTACTTCCAGTTTGTAGCCTGCTTCCTGGAAGGCTGGCTCAATCAGTGAAAAGTGGATCGGTGACATCTGTGGACACAAAATGGTATAGGTTTCCTTCATTTCCTTTGTAAAAGGAATTTTTTCGATATTTGCCGGACGAATGGTGCGCTCCATATGCTTCTGCTCGCGGACGCGGATGGCGGCGAGAAGAGAACGGATACGGATACGTGCAGCACCCAGGTTATTAACCTCATCAATCTTAAGAGAGGTATAAATCTTGTCGGAACCGGTCAGAATATCTGCAACAGCATCGGTTGTTACGGCATCAAGACCGCATCCGAAAGAGTTCAGCTGGATCAGATCCAGATCATCTCTTGTCTTTACAAAATTGGCTGCTGCGTACAGTCGGGAATGATACATCCACTGATCCATAACAATCAGCGGACGTTCTACCGGATTCAGATGGGAGATAGAATCTTCCGTCAGAACGGCAAGTCCGTAGGAGGTGATCATCTCCGGGATACCGTGGTTGACCTCCGGATCGTAATGGTATGGACGACCGGCAAGTACAATGCCGCGGGTTCCTGTCTTTTCCATGTAAGCGAGTGTTTCTTCACCTTTTTTGCGGATGTCCTGACGGCATGCAGCAAGTTCTTCCCATGCAGCATGAGCGGCATTTTTGATTTCTTCTGCTGGAAGATTCTTTGCAGAAGTAAATTCACGGACCAGTCCGTCTGTGATTGTCTTTTCGCTTGTGAGGGCGAGGAATGGATTCATGAAATCTACTTCACCGTGTACGATCGGATCCATATTGTTCTTGATGTTCTCCGCGTATGAGGTGACGATCGGGCAGTTATAATGATTGTCGGCATCGGCAAATTCACCACGTTCGTATGGTATACAAGGGTAGAAGATAAAGTCTGCACCCTGGTTGATCAGCCACTGTACATGTCCGTGCGCCAGCTTTGCCGGATAACACTCGGATTCGCTCGGAATAGATTCAATACCAAGTTCATAAATCTTATGTGTAGAAGCAGGAGAGAGTAACACATGATATCCCAGTTTTGTGAAGAAAGTAAACCAGAACGGATAGTTCTCATACATGTTGAGAACTCTTGGAATACCAACCGTTCCACGTTTTGCTTCGGATGGATCTAATGGCGTGTAACCAAAATAACGTTCATTTTTATAAGCGAAAAGGTTTGGCACATCACTCTTTGCTTTCTCTTTTCCAAGACCGCGCTCGCAACGGTTTCCGGAAATAAAACGACGTCCGCCACTGAATCTGTTGATGGTCAGACGACAGTTGTTGGTACAGCCGTTACATTTTGCCATTGAGGTTGTATAGGTAAGTTCATTGATTTCATCAATGGAAAGCATGGTTGTATTTTTACATTCTTTGAAACCATAGCGTTCTCTTGCAATCAGTGCAGCCCCAAAAGCACCCATGATTCCTGCAATATCCGGACGGATTGCCTGACATCCGGCGATGGTCTCAAAGCTTCTGAGTACGGCATCATTGTAGAATGTACCACCCTGTACAACAATTTTTTTACCAAGCTCAGATGCATCGGATACCTTGATAACCTTGAAAAGAGCATTTTTGATAACCGAATAAGCAAGTCCGGCTGAAATATCGGATACTTCAGCACCTTCTTTTTGCGCCTGTTTTACCTTTGAGTTCATAAATACGGTACAACGGGTACCGAGGTCAATCGGATGTTTCGCAAAAAGTGCTTCATGTGCAAAATCCTCTACGGTGTAGTTCAGGGATTTGGCAAAAGTCTCGATAAAGGAACCGCATCCGGAAGAACATGCTTCGTTGAGCTGTACGCTGTCTACAGTCTGATTCTTGATCTTGATACACTTCATATCCTGACCACCGATATCGAGGATACAGTCTACATCCGGTTCGAAGAAAGAAGCGGCGTAATAGTGAGATACGGTTTCAACTTCGCCTTCATCCAGAAGAAGTGCGGCTTTAATGAGCGCTTCTCCGTAACCGGTTGAGCAGGAGTGAACGATCTGTACGCCTTCCGGAAGCTGGCTGTAAATATCCTTGATCGCACCGATGGTCGTACCAAGAGGATCACCGTCATTGCCATGGTAGAAGGAGTACAAAAGAGTACCGTCTTCTCCGACCAGAGCGGCTTTCGTGGTGGTAGAACCGGCATCGATTCCAAGGTAGGCATTACCGCGGTAGCTGGCAAGATCACCAACCGGCACCTGATGCTTTGCATGGCGGTTCTTAAATTCATTGTAATCTGCTTCACTGGAAAAGAGTGGCTGCATACGCTCAACTTCAAAGTCCATTTCAATATGGGCATCCAGCTTTTTCTGCATCTCACCAAGAGAGGTGACTACATCCTTTTTAGAGTTCAGCGCAGAGCCGACGGCTGCAAAAAGATGGGAATACTTTGGTGCGATAATGTGTTCGTCATCCAGCTTGAGAGTACGGATAAACGCTTCTCTCAGTTCAGAGAGGAAATGAAGCGGTCCACCGAGGAAAGCAACATGTCCGCGGATTGGTTTTCCGCAGGCAAGACCACTGATGGTCTGGTTGACGACTGCCTGGAAAATAGAAGCAGACAGGTCTTCTTTGGTAGCACCGTCATTGATCAGCGGCTGGATATCTGTCTTGGCAAATACGCCACAGCGAGCTGCAATCGTATAAAGTGCTTTGTAATTTTTGGCATATTCGTTCAGACCGGTTGCATCTGTCTGGAGAAGGGACGCCATCTGATCGATGAAAGATCCGGTACCTCCGGCGCAGATTCCGTTCATACGCTGCTCAATATTCCCATTTTCAAAATAGATGATCTTGGCATCTTCGCCGCCCAGCTCGATCGCTACATCGGTCTGTGGTGCATAATCCTGAAGAGCGGTGGAAACGGCAACAACCTCCTGGACAAAAGGTACGCCAAGATGCTTTGCCAGAGTAAGACCACCTGATCCGGTAATCATTGGAGATACCTTGATCTGACCGAGCTTGTAGATAGCACGACCAAGCAGATCAGAAAGGGTTTCCTGAATATTGGCGAAGTGACGCTCGTAATCAGAAAACAGAACATCATTATTACTGTCCAGAACTGCGATTTTAACAGTTGTAGAACCGATGTCAATCCCCAGGGTATGTAATTCTGTCTGATTCATGATTTAACTACTCCTTATTACAATTAAAAAATTTGTCTGTGTTATTACCTATTAAATGTAGTTCGCAGAGAACTACAGTATCTTACATTATACGACAGAACCAACGAAAATACAAACAGAAGTTGTGTATGGCATTGTAGAAAAAAGTGCCTGGAAGTGAACAAAAGATGTAAATTATGTGAAAAGAGAGTAAAGAGGTGGAATGGAATTGACAAAGTAAAAAGCAGACGATAAAATAACATACGTGGAAGGAGGTTTTGAATGAAGAACTGGTTAGATAAAATGGAGCGCAGGTTCGGGCGCTATGCAATTAGAAATCTTACGATGTATCTGCTTGCAGGTTATGCAATCGGATATCTTTTGAGTTTTACGATGCCACAGCTTCTTACCTATTTTACACTGGAACCGGCACTGATTTTGAAAGGGCAGGTGTGGCGACTTCTAAGCTGGGTGATCATCCCGCCGAATGACAATATTATTTTTGTTATCTTTATGATGCTGTTATACTATTCCCTTGGTAATACGCTGGAAAGCTACTGGGGGGCATTTCGTTACAATGTTTACATTTTCTCAGGAGTATTATTTACAGTTATTGGAGCTTTTATTGTGAATGGACTGATCGGAGGCATTACCGGATTTGGAAGCCTTTACAGTACTTACTATATCAATATGTCCATTTTCCTTGCATGTGCATCCATCATGCCGGATTATCAGCTTTTGCTTTACGGCATTATCCCAATCAAGATGAAGTGGCTTGCAGTTCTGGATGTGGTTCTGCTTGCGGTAGACGCAGTGCAGGGCGGTCTGATCATACGGATCGTGATCATCGCATCGCTTTTGAACTTTATTATTTTCTTTTTCTGCAACCGGAATCTGCGTGGACACAGTCCGAAACAGGCTGCCCGCAGAAAGAAATTCCAGAAGCAGATAAGCCGTCCGCAGAATCAGTATGCAGGCGGTGCAAAGCACAGATGTGCAGTGTGCGGTCGTACTGAACTTGACGATCCGACACTGGAGTTCCGTTATTGTTCAAAGTGTAACGGGAATTATGAATATTGCCAGGACCATCTTTTCACACACGAACATGTGAAGTAGAGTTCTAACATAGAATCAAATTGAATAATAAGAGGAGGAAACAATGAAAAAAACCAAGATTGTTTGTACAATGGGACCAAACACCAACGACAGAGAAATGATGAGAAAGCTGATCCAGAATGGAATGAATGTGGCACGTTTCAATTTCTCACATGGTGATCATGAAGAACAGAAGTTCAGAATGGATATGCTCAAAGAGCTTCGTGAAGAGGAACATACAAACACTGCAATCCTTCTGGATACAAAGGGACCGGAAATTCGTACAGGAATCCTGAAAGACAGAAAGAAGATTACTTTAAAAGAAGGAGAAACCTTCACTCTGACAACAGAAGATATCGTAGGAGATAATAAGAGAGTATCTATCACATATAAGGGACTGGTACAGGATATTTATAAAGGCTGTACCATTCTGATCGACGATGGCCTGATCGGACTTCGTGTAGAGAGCAAGACAGAGACAGAGATTGTCTGTTCGGTAGTAAATGGTGGAGAACTTGGCGAAAGAAAAGGTGTTAACGTACCGAACGTAGCCATTCGTCTTCCGGCTATTACAGAAAAAGATAAGGATGATATCCGTTTCGGTGTAGAGCAGGATATTGACTTTATCGCAGCATCATTTGTAAGAAATGCAGAGTGTGTACTTGAGATCAAGGCATACTTAAAAGAACTCGGCGCTCCGTATATTCCAATCATTGCAAAGGTAGAGAACGCAGAAGGTATTGAGAATATTGATGAGATCATACGTGCGGCTGATGGTATCATGGTGGCACGTGGAGATCTTGGTGTAGAGATTCCGGCAGAGGAAGTGCCGCATCTCCAGAAAATGATCATCCAGAAATGTAATGACAACTTTAAGACTGTTATTACTGCAACACAGATGCTGGATTCTATGATGCGTAATCCGCGTCCGACAAGAGCAGAAGTGACGGATGTTGCCAATGCGGTATACGACGGAACAGATGCAGTTATGCTTTCCGGAGAGACAGCACAGGGGAAATACCCTCTGGAAGCACTCCAGATGATGGTTCAAATTGTAGAGACGACAGAGGAACATCTGGACTATGATTCCATTCTTGTTAAAGCCGGAGATCATTTGAAGTCAGGTGTGTCCAGTGCAATCGGATATGCTTCTGTACTTGCGGCAGCGAACCTGAATGCAAGATGCATCATCACTCCATCTGTATCCGGTGCAACAACAAGGGTTGTATCCAACCTTCGTCCGAGACAGGAAATCCTTGGAATTACACCGAACGAACGTACCCTTCGCCGGATGTCGATCTACTGGGGCGTAAGAGGATTGAAGTCTCTGGAATTCCATACAACAGATGATATCTGCAGTGGGGCAATTGATCTTGCACAGGCAAAGAAATGCGTGGACAGTGGAGATATTGTTGTCCTGACAGCTGGTATTCCTTCACCGAGCGTACAGCGTGAAAAGGGTTCTGTAAGTAATATGATGCGTATTGCAACCATCGACTAGACGAAAGAGAGATGAACAGAATGAAAAAAGAACCATTCGTAACAAAGACACAGTTAGATGAAATCGTAAAAGAATATCCGACTCCGTTTCATCTTTATGATGAAAAAGGGATTCGTGAAAATGTAAAAGCACTCAAAGAAGCATTTGCATGGAACAAAGGATATAAAGAATATTTTGCAGTAAAGGCAACTCCAAACCCATATATCCTCAATATTTTAAAAGAATATGGATGCGGATGTGACTGCTCTTCCTATACAGAGCTTTTAATGTCTGAGTCTGTCGGACAGGTTGGAGAAAATATTATGTTTTCTTCCAATGATACACCGGCAGAGGAATTTGCACTTGCTGATAAGCTCGGCGCGATCATCAACCTGGACGATATCACACACATTGATTTTCTGGAAAAGACGATCGGAAAGATTCCGGAGACAATCAGCTGCCGTTATAATCCGGGTGGACTTTTCAAAATTTCCAACAGCATTATGGATAATCCGGGAGATGCCAAATACGGTATGACAACTGAACAGATTTTTGAGGCATTCAAGATCCTGAAGTCCAAAGGCGCAAAAGAGTTCGGTATCCATGCATTCCTTGCAAGTA
>OGYS01001389.1_pt1 | contig 14158 bp, 8 predicted proteins | sample 1576611 | NCBI WGS metagenome assembly OGYS01 (sample SAMEA3541571, study PRJEB24748) | human gut metagenome | biome: human gut; feature: human-associated habitat; material: faeces | place: China | collected 2012
TCGTTGTGGACGATAAGCCGGACTAAAAAGAGAGGCCCTTAAACCGAATTGGGGTGATAAGGAATACTTGTCGATAGTAAGGTCAGTCATGGAGAAACTGGTAATCTTCCATTACGACAAGGGATCGCAGAGCGGAACGGTTATCGAATCCCTGACAGACCAATATCACTTTAAGGGATAGTTTCAATGCGAAGGTTTTGCAGACTATGAGGTAGCCTTCAAGACTACCCCCGATGTGTAGTTGCTCAATTGCTTGGTGCATATCTACCATCATTTTGAACAGGCTTTGGATGCTTACCCTATACCGATGGGACAATATAATGAAATGTTTGGAAGACGGACATCTGCTTGGAAATAATATTTTGGTAGAAAATGTTATCAGATCGATAACTATGGAATAGAAAAAATTATCTCTTTAATGGAAACCATGAAGCAACAGTTAATATATCGGTTGTATGTTCTCTGCTGGCTATCTGTAAGGTACAGTATACGATGTAACGCCAAGGAAGTATCTGAATGATGTTGTCATCCGAATGTCCTATCACAAAACAGGTAACTTATGAAGACTTGTTGAATATACTTCCGTACAATTGGAAATTGCAATACCTGGAATGTGTATTGACAAAACAAAATAGGGAAGCTGACAATTAGTGCTGATTTCAACATATAGGTTCATAGTGACAGTTTCTATTGTTATATATAAAGGTTTAAGACCTGTTGTTTATCGAATGCTTACTGATTTAAAAAATACTGATATATGGATTTCTCAAATAGCTTTCAATTGAAAAATCCATATATCAGTATTTCATTTCTCAAGTTTTGTATAATATTTTTCTTGACTAACTAATCCCCTACCGTTTTCATCGGTAAAACTTCCGCAAATTCAATGAAGAATCCAATGTTTTAAGGAAGCATAAAATCTTTCAAAGCCATTTTACAATGTATTTGTTCTTGTCCGGAAACGGTTTCTGAATTCAAATATACATCGATAAGATCGTCATCATTCATACCTTTATCTTGAAATTTATAATAAATTTCTCCAGGCATTTCAAGACTTATAAACGAAGAAATTGAGTTATTACTACTTTGTATACTATTATTAAAATACAAATTTAAATTTAACTTATTATTAGAAGTTTCTATATCCTTTTCGCCATCATAGTATAATAAAAAGAAAACCGGCTTATATAAATCATACTCAAAAGTTGGAACAATATTCATATAACCATTTTTTATATAGAATGCTCCGGCCGTTTTATCTAATGAATAAATACTCTTATTTTTTAGTTGGATAGAGTCTTGACCGAATATTTGATACTCTTCACTTAAAGTGTCAACATGAACTGTAAAAGTAGGAATCTGTTGGTTCATTCCATTCGTACTGTTTAATATAACATCATAAGTTTTTCCGTCCTCCAATTGAGTTGTATTTTCATTTTCATCCAATAAGTTAAAACTAACTATGGCACGTTGCACTTCTTTTAACCAAGGTATACGATTAAGACTTTCTTCTGTTGGAACTAAAATTGCACCAAAATCCGTGTATAACTTGTAGCCACGAATATTGTCTCCACCAACCGTAACATATACACCATTAAATTTAGACCATTGCGCATCATCGTCATTACTGAGACAAGAGCAAAATAGCCCGATACAAACTACAAAGAAAAAGAGGATATAAAATCTAGATTGTTTCATGACATTTCTATAAATTATAATTTAAAGGTAAAAGAGGATGCTTTATACATATTGATGCATCCTCTTATTGTACGTTTATTCTATTACCATCCTGCGTTTTGAGACAAATTAGGGTTTTTCATACGTTCCGATTGTGGAATTGGGAAAAGATACATTTTATCATCCCAAACACGATTGACAACATTTCGTTTATAAGTGATAGTACCATCCTCATTTTTTGTAAGTTTCATTTCTATGATGCTCTTTAATTTATCACCATCTTTCCATCTTCTCAGATCATAAAAACGATGTCCCTCAAAAGCCAATTCTACCATGCGCTCATTCTGATATTTATTCCAAAAGGCATCTGCCGACAAACCTGTTGGAAATTCCGGCATTTTAACATCAGTACGATTACGTATGATATTTACCGCTTCACAAGCTGTCATTCCGAATTCACCACCATTATCAGCAGAACCCGTATATTGGAATATGGCTTCTGCATAGTTTAAGTAAAATTCTCCTAAACGATAAGTGATCCATGAATGGCGGCTGGTTTTTGTTGTACTATTAGCACTCAGATCAATGGCTGAATCCAAATATTTTTTCAAATAATATCCGGTAGGGGTTGCACCTGAAAGAGGTTCAGCATTCAAACCTCCATAAAAAGTTTCAATAGGATTGGCATTCTTTGACGGCCATTTTGTATCTCCATTCTTTACAATAGTCATATCGAAACGTGGATCACGTCCGGCATATGGATTAGAAGCGTCATAACCACTTCCTGTTTCATTCCACATTTTTCCAGTAGCTTTCATTTCATAGGCGTCAACCATATTTTGTGTTGGGCAATTACCGGAGTTTCCACCTGGCACTCCCATCGGAAAATTATATTCTTCCAATGTGCTGATGTTACCATTATATCGACGAACAAAAATCATTTCATTATTTGACCAGTTGTTAGGTCCCCACAATTCTGAATATTTACTTAATTTAAAACCATTAGCTGTACAAGTTTCAATTACCTCTTTATTAGCTTCAGCCGCTCTACGCCACAAATCTTTGTTATTTTCCGGATTAAATAATGGACTGGCAGCATATAAAGCAGCACGTGCTTTTAATGCCAAAGCTGCATAACAAGTAACACGACCGTTCTCTGCTGGGGCAATTCCGTCCAATCCAAGTTTTGTATAGTCTGCAGGTAATTCTGTAGATAATTTGTCACATTCTGCTATAATGGCGTTAAAAATTTCCTGTGCAGGGGTGCGTGTCAGACTGTTTACTTGATCTGTAGTTACCATTTCTGTAAAATATGGAACATCTCCATAAGCACGTACTAAATTAAAATAAAAATATGCACGCAAAAAACGAGCTTCCTTGAAACTGTTGGTATAACGGAACATTTGTGCACGATAGTCATCATTCAATTTTAGCTCATCAAATGTCAATCCTTGAAATTCAGCCAGATACTGATTACATATCTGAATTGCTTTATAGCTACTAGACCAGATGTTAGACATTGGATTAGCCGGGCTCCAAGATCCGTTTACAAAATCACATATATCATTGTTTGTATAAGCATATTCAGCTTCATCACAAGCAGATGCCAGCATTCCACCTTTATATGTTTGGCCAAAGTCATAGTCTAATATGGAATAAACATTGGTAATCATACCAATTACATTTTCATAACTTTCATCTATATAGTCTTTTCCGTAATTGGCATATTCGTGATAATCCAGATTACATGCAGCCAAAGTTACCATACATGCTATTCCGCTCACTATTTTTTTGATTTTCATAATCATGTTTTTAATTTAAGTTCAACAATTAAAAGCCGATAGTTAATCCAGCCACTACACTACGAGTTAAAGGATAAGTCGCTCCATAAACTTCGGGATCGGCAATATTAATCTTATCAAAGCACAAAAGATCAACACCTCTCACATAAATCTTTGCATTGCTCAATATCTTGCTTTTCTTTACCCATATTTGTGGAAACTTGTAATACAACTCTATTGAACGAAGTTTCAAAAATGAGCGGTCTGCCAACCACAAAGTATTAGTTTGATAATTGTTCTCATTACTTTGAGAACTCAAACGAGGATATTTAGCATCTTGATTTTCTGGAGTCCACCGGTTATCATAATATTCCTGTGAAATCGTTGTATTATTTATTAACGGCCAGTATAAACTCTTCGTATTTAATACAGCAGAATATCTTCCTGTCCCTTGGAACATAGCATCAAAGCCTAACCCTTTCCATTCTGCTCCCAAATTGAATGAATAGTAAATTTCAGGAGCAGTAGTACTATGTCCTATAGCAACTTTATCATTCGCATCAATAATATTGTCACCATTAACATCTTTATATTTTATATCACCAGGTTTTACATCACCAAATGACTGTTTAGGACTATTCTCAATGTCAGCTTGATCCTTAAAATATCCGATAACTTCCATACCATAAGTTTGCTTCAGAGGCTTACCTGTAGTTATAAGATTATCATACATACGCGGTTCTTCCATTTGCTCGATAATCTCATTTTTGGCTAAAGCAAAATTGGCTCCTATATTTAAAGTAATGTCAGCAATTTTTTTACGATAATTAGCACCAATTTCAACTCCCCAACTATCGACAATACCACCATTCTCATAAGGAGCAGTAAATCCTAAGACACTTGAATAATGACCGCTTGAAGACACCCAAATATCTGAACGTCTTTCATAATAAGCATCAAAAGATACGTCCAACCCATTGAACATACTGGCATCTAAACCAAAATTATATTTATATGCTTTTTCATGAGTAGAATTCAAAGAAGCCAAACGACCTAATGACCAACTTTGCGTTCCTACAGAATAATTTGTATCAAATGGATAATAACCACCGCCACCATATGTTTGTTCCCAATAGTTAGTAACCTCACTGTCATCATCCAACGGAAGACGGTCGGTATTAATGACACCAAACGAAGCCCTCAGTTTCATAAAATTAATCCAAGAAAGATCTTTCATGAAATTTTCTTTTGACATAACCCAAGCTAAGCCAACAGTGGGAGATATAGACCATTGGTGTCCTGGTGCCAATTTATTAGACGCTGAAGCAACTACACTCAAATCAGCAAAATATTTATCTTTGTATCCATAATGAGTATAGAAAGAGGCATTCTGACGATACCAGGTCTGATCGGTCCCTTTGGTATTACGGTATTCATAGTCCCATTTTAATTGACTATAAATTTTATTGTCCTTATTTATCTGTTTGTCATAAAATAAAGTTGCTGCAAAATTGAATACCCGTGTAAATGCAATACATTTAGCATCACTACTCATCGAACTTTCTTTACCATCAGTATAATAAGTCGTACTTGAAGGTACACCATTTTCCCATGCAGTTACCGAATTACTACCATAAACAAAAGTTTTAGAATGATTTTCCCAATATTGGGCATAGTTATCATAAGATAACATACCGCTTGCTCCTAGTCCTGGGGTTATAGATGATAAATCCTGGGTCAGCGTCATATCAGCGAACAATGTACGTTCGTGGAACTTTGTGTAAGCCGCTGCTTGTGATACAGCTAAAGGATTTTTGGTCCCAGCCCAAGTCGCACTACCTCCCCATGTACCATTTTCCAAACGAGCGGGAAAAGCAGCGGAAGGTAAAGTATAAATCATATCCCATAAATTAGCACCTCCCTGACCATTCGCTCCCGGAGTTCTAGTTTCTGACAGGATACCTAATACATTTAATTTCAATTTTGTTTTTTCTGTCAGATCAATATCCAAATTAGTACGTAAATTGGCTCTGGAGTATTGGTCCTGTGTAGAATATCCATCATTCATATAAGGATTGGCAATAAACCCTTTATTAGTAGTCAAGTTAGCCATAGCATAATAACGGAATTTGCTTGCCCCACCTCGGAAACTTATATTATATATATTGGTAGCATCCATATCGCGATAAGTTTCTCCAAGCCAATCCACATTAGCATACAGATATGGATATTGACCACTACGAAATGCGTTCAATTCATCTTGTGTATAACGCGCTGTTAACCCGTCATTTGCCAATGCTTCATTCATGGCATTTGCATAAGAATAACTGTCTACAAACTTGGGCTTGCGTGCTTGCCAACCGAAACCATGATCATAAGTAAACTTGATTTCACGTGTATTATAAATACCACGTTTGGTAGTAATATTTACTACACCATTTATACCTTTATGCCCGTAAATTGCTACTGCAGCAGCATCTTTCAATATAGTGACAGTTTCTACCTCTTCAGGAGTGACATCTGTAATATCACGTTCAATACCGTCTACCAATATTAACGGATTATTAGTGGATAAACTTTGTAGACCACGAATAAAAAATGTAGGTTCGGCATCTGCATATCGTCCGCTACCTTGCAAAGTAGTCAACCCTGTACCATATCCAAAAAGCGAATTAGCTATATTTTTAGCACTACGCTTATTGAAATCTTCATTATATACGGTAGAAATTGATGAGGTAGATTCTTCCAGACGTTGAGCTTTATGATATCCGATTTCTACAACTTCATCGGAATATTTTGCCGGCTTACCGGAAGTTATGCTATCATTGAGTTCCTGTGCATACCCTTGCAGACTCAAAAAAGCAAGGAGTGCCGGAATAATTAATCTATTTTTTCTCATAATAATTAATTCAAATTGTAATTGAAGTATTCATTAGTTATTACCATCCGGGATTTTGAACAAGCCCGTATCCTTTATTAACTTCTGTTGACGGGAATGGAGAAAGATACCATTTAGGGTCAAATCCATTTGTCCACCAATAACGAGTTGGGTTATTCAATTCAAATTTTTCATATTCAAAATGGGTCGGATAAGCCATCTTCCCTTCATCGTTTCCACGCCAAGGCAAATCTCTTCGTACTCCGTTGTCATCCAAACGATAAATGAAAAGTCCATGCAATTGTTTTTCAAATATATCTGCTCGTTTATAGCGAATCAAGTCAAAGAAGCGTGCATCTTCCATACCTAGCTCACAAGCACGTTCACGAAGAAGTTCTTCGATAAAAGCATCCTTGTTACTTTGTAAATTTTTATCCGGATTACATTCTGCCAATCCTTTCATTCCTACACGTGCACGTACAATATCTACTTGAGCTATAGCTTTATCCATACTGCCTCGTGAACTTTGACACAATGCTTCCGCATAAATTAAATGCAGTTCAGCTATACGGATACAAGGCCAATGTACATATCTACGCAGCATATCGTTTCCCATTAAGAATTTGATAGGTGCATATCCCGTAGCAAATGAACCTGTTTGACTGGTAGGACCATTGCCGGCACTCTTTCCCCCCAACCACGATTCAAAACAATAACCTGACATATTTCCTGTGGTCCAATCCAAAGATTCTTGCTGACCGTTTACAATGATTTCTTCATACATACGCGGGTCACGGGTCAATTCTATATTTATCAGTCCGTCACTGGCTGTGCCCGTTCCTTTCAAAAACATTTCATCCAGTTTTCCTTCACTTTTGGTCTTATCCCAATCAAACGGCGTACCATCTTTCCAAGGGAACATTTCCATATATTCTTGTGTAGGACTGTAACCACGATGAATTTTCATAAGAGGATCTCCCCATTGGTGCCAATTATAATGACTTGATTTGAATGCATCAATATCAATTACACGTGTGTTTATCAATACTTCCGGGCTATCCAAATTAGCATAGCCTGCACGATATGCCAAACGATAATCTTCTGGACGAGTACCTTTCGCCTGCTGTAAACTGTATCCACCTTTAGAAGCCAGTTCATTAAAGAATTGTTCACACGCTTCCAGACAGCGATCCCATAGTTCCGGTTTATAGCCACCATACCAAATAGCAGGATTGCCTGTCGCTCCCGGGTAATAAGGCTGGTCGGAATTAAATAAAGGTGAGGCTGCAAATTGAAGAACACGACATTTATAAGCTAAAGCTGCCGCTCTAGTCCAGCGTCCGGATTCAGATGCAGGTGTTTCTACAGTCCAAGGAAGTACAGCAGCAGCTTCATCCAGCAATTGTACCATATAATCCACTGTTTCTTCCACACTGTTACGAGGCATTTCATAGCTTGTATCCGTTCCACTGAATGTACCTTTAATTAAAGGAATACCACCATAATGACGAAATACATCAAAATAACGGGAAGCAAGAATACATTTCGCCTGTGCCACCATAGAAGCTTTTTCATCTTCTCCTAGCCCCGGTACATTATCAATATTCTCAATCAACATCCATACTCCACGTACAGCTTCCCAAACATTATTTCTTAAATAATCAAATTTATCAGAACGTTTACCATAATTGGCAGTGTGAGTACCTTTATAATATGGTCCTGAGATTCCACATGACGGATAAGTGAAAACATACAAATCTGTTAAAGCTTCAGGCTTGCCTACATATTGATTGGAACTTTCCTGATTAGCCACATTCTTATATGGAAGCCCATAATATTGCATGCCATAAAGATTAGTCAGAAATTGTCGGGTATATTCAGCATTATTAAATACTGTATCTTTTGTAACCGACCCTCCCGGAGCCTTTTCCAAAAAAGAGTTGCCAAATTTAATCTCATCGACACATGAAGTAGCGATGACAGATGTCAGAGCCAGTCCTGAAGCAACATTAAAAATCCATTTATTATATTTTTTCATTTGATTGCATTATTAAGATTAAAAACCAAGTTTCAAACTCAATGAATATGTTTTTGTCAGCGGATAAGAGGGAGAATTACTAGCCTTTGATTCCGGATCACTCCAAAAATATGGAGTAAAGGTCAATAAATTATATCCACTTAACGCTAACTGCATAGTATTCAGTTTCAGTTTTTTCATAAACGGAAGATTGAAATTATAAGCAATTTGCAGATTTTTCAAACGAAGATACTTAGCATCTTTCTCCCACAAAGTTGATTCCGCATAGTTATTGGTATCGTTGATAAATGTCGCACGCGGATATTCCGCATTTGGATTCGGATTCTCTGGAGTCCATGTATGATCTAACATATATTCCAACAAACCTCCTTGATCTGAGTTTGTACGGTCTGTAAAAGGTTGGCGGAATACACTTGATATACTGCGGCTTACATTCCATGCGGCAGTCCATTGCATTGAAACATCAAATCCCTTCCAACTGAATCCCATATTAAGACCGGCCATGTATTCCGGATCATCTGTGAAACCAAATTGACGTGACATATCGTTAGAATCTATTTTACCATCGTTATTTAAATCGACATATACACAATCACCATTTTTTAAATCACTGACTAATTGTTCTGGCATATCCGTACCATATACTTCTTTGTAATGAGCAGGGGTTGTTTCCGAATTATAATATTCAAAGAATTTATATTGACTGCGTGAACCAAGACGACGTCCTTTTTGATACATATACTCTTCATTTTGCGGAGCTTCTTTTCTCTCTACCACCCGATTTTGATTGTACATCAAATTCAATCCTACGTTATACCTGAAATTGTCACCTATTTGATCATTCCATTTTAAAGTGATTTCCCAACCCCAGCTTCTCATTTCCCCAAGATTAGCTAATGGAGGAGTAAATCCTAATACAGAAGGAGCCGTACCGTCACTCAACATAATGTCTGTACGTTTTTCATGATAATAATCAAATGAAGTGCGTAAACGGTCATTAAGGAAATTAGCATCTACACCCAAATTGGTTTTCAACGCTTTTTCCCATGTAATATCTTGGTTATTCTTTCCATTTTCATAAGCAGCAGGACTTACTGTGGAATTATTGATACCAAACAAAAAACCATGACCATCACGGTTAATTAAAGAAGAATTATTAACTACATAAGGATCAGACATATAGAGGAAACGTTGTTTGTTCCCGTCAAAACTATCATTACCAACTAGACCGATTGTATAACGAAATTTCAAGAAACTTACTACTGATTTTATAGGTTTCCAGAATTTTTCCTCACTAACAATCCAACCAAAAGAACCGGCCGGAAAAGTACCAAAGCGTTTGCCGGGTGCATAATTCTCGGAGCCATTATATCCAATATTGAATTCTGCCATATAGCGGTTTTTCCAATCATAAGTTGCACGTCCCACTATACCAACCATACCACGAGGAATATCAGAATATGCACTAGGATAATATATCTTAGACTGATTGTATAACAATAATGCTGAAACATGATGGTTACCGAATTCCCGGGCATAGTTTAAGGCTGCCTCCATATACCAATCACGTGATTTAGCCGGATCCTTATCTTCATATTTCAACTGAGAATTTTGTCCATATTTCTTATAAGCAATCGTACCATCTTCTTGTAATACAGGAGTATAAGTTGCAACACTAGCACTAGCCTGTGTATAAGATGTAAAACCACTATTGTATGATCCTTTAATATGGAATGACAATCCTTTAGTTATAAAATCCAGTTTTTGTTTTAATTGGACATCAGCATTTAAGGTGTTATTACTGGTTCGCATAAAACCTCCACCATAGTATCCCATGCCGCTACCACCAGTAAAAGGCATTCTCAAATCCGGATAGTCCGTACTTGCATTAACCAGTTTGCCATCGACAAGTCCCGGGCTAGAAAACGGAGTGGAATAATACATGTTTATTAACATCCCGGCACTACCCTGTCCAGTATAAGGTTTAGAAGCATTATTCACATTACCAGCAATATTCATTGATAATGTTGTCGTTTTGGTTACGTCAATATCTAGATTTGAACGGTAATTGAAACGATTATATTGATAAGACAGATTATAAGGCAAGTCAAATTCTTTAAATAAACCGCCTTGTGTATAAGCTCCTGCTGAAATAAAATAACGTACACGGTCTGTACCACCTGATATATTAACATTATGCTGTGTTTGAAGGGTCATATCTTTTAAGCAATAGTCTACCCAATCCACACTTGGAAAACGAACGGGATCTGAACCATCTTTAAATTTCTGGATTATTTCATCCGAAAACGTAGGATTCAAACCATCACCAGTATTTATTTGGTTATAAAAAGTAGCATATTGATAAGAATTAGCCATTTTAATACTTTCGGTCGGGGCAATAATACTTGAGGAAGTCGTAAATGAAATCTTAGCCTTTCCTTCCTTACCTCTTTTAGTCGTAATTAAAACAACGCCATTTGCACCTCGTACACCAAAAACAGCCGTAGCAGAAGCATCTTTTAATATAGAAATACTTTCTATTTCATTAGGATCAATATCATTCATACTACGTTCCACACCGTCTACTTGAATAAGAGGAGCAGATTGATTCCATGTAGCTTGACCACGGACAAAAATATTCGCTGCATCACTCCCCGGTTCACCGGAATACTGTACGGTAGTCAAACCTGCCATTTGCCCTGATAACATATTAGAAATGGAGCCTGTTGGAGTTTTTGTCAATTCTTCACCTTTTACACTGGAAATAGCTCCAGTCACAGAAACCTTTTTCTGAACGCCATAAGCTACAACCTCTACTTCTCCTAACATTTGAGAATCATCATCCAAAACTATTTCAATGTTAGATTGTTTTACTTCTACAGTTTTGGAACTATATCCAATGAATGAAATCAATAACTTAGCTCCTTTAGGAACATCCAGTTTAAAAACTCCATCAATGTCGGTTATAGTACCTACTGTCTGACCTTGTACAACAACATTGGCACCAATAATAGGCTCTCCTAAATTATCTACGACCTTACCGGTCACTGATATTTTTTGTTGCTGAATAATATTGTTTGCAGCTACTGCCGACTGTCCTCCAAAGGAAAGGGGCAGAGGACCTGCAAACAGACTAAAGAGAAAAAGCCACCGAAATTTTAATCGATGTCCCAACAGACTTGAATTCTTTCTGTCTTTCATACTTTAATTATTAAGTTAAACAAAAGTTAGTTTTCTATTCTCTCAGGAGAAATAGGTCTCCTACCTGTGAAAAAGTGTTGCAAATATATGCGCGAATATTAAAAAAGCCAATGTAGGATTGTACAAAAGCATGGAATTTTCCGTCTTTTCAACTGAAAAATAGTACAAACTTCTGTGAACAATCTCAAAATGGATAGTTTCAAGAGCATTTTTGTTATACAAGAGTGCTTTTATTTCTGATTGTTACTTTAATATTGTATTGTAAAACGTATAAACTAAAATTTGAATATGGCTAATCTTTCAATAGTAATTGTACCTGCTAAAAAATTATCTAACGGTAGACATAGAGTCAGGATCGCAGTGGCTCATCGTTCACAAACGAGATATATTTCAACCCAATTCATTTTGGATTCTGCAAATCAAATGAAAAATGGACGAGTAGTAAAACATGAAAATGCAGCTAATATAAATGCTTGTTTGCGCAAGTTGATTAATGAATACGAAGAGATTCTTTCGTCTATTCATTATCAGTCGAATATTTCATGCACTGAATTGATACATGTTATAACTCGGGAACAACAAAAAAAAGGAATAACCTTTAATACGGTAGTGAAAGAATATCTTTTAATGATGGAAGCAGACGATCGTAAAAAATCACATAAATTATATAATATAGCTTGTGCAAAGTTCCTTAAACATATGAAAGGTGATTTTCCTTTGGTACAACTCAGTCCGACACATATACAAAGTTTCGCTGATGTAATGAAGGCTGAAGGATTAAAAGAAACTTCTATCAGAATTTACCTCACTTTAATAAAAGTAATATTGAACTATGCCAGGAAAATGAATTATGTAACTTATTTAGTTCATCCTTTTGTTTTATTTAAAATGCCAGTTAGTAATATCAGAGAACTAGATCTGTCCGTTGATGAATTAAAAAAAATACGTGATGTGAAATTATTCAAGTCTGTGCATATCATGGCTCGAGATATATTTATGTTAACTTATTATTTAGGTGGCATTAATCTAAGAGACCTAATGGAGTATGATTTCACTAAAGGGAACTGTATGAGATATATAAGACATAAAACCCGTAATAGCAAAAAAAATGAAAATGAAATAGCTTTCACTATCCAGCCAGAAGCACAGACAATTATAGAACGATATATTTCTGAAAATGGGAAATTAGTTTTTGGCAAATATGAATCTTATGAAAAAGTATATAGTTTGGTCTTTAGACATATAGGGAAGGTGACTGATCTGGCAGGCATAAATAGAAAGGTTTCATATTATTCTGCAAGAAAAACATTTGCACAACATGGTTATGATATAGGTATCGAAATAGAAAAAATAGAATATTGTATTGGTCATAGTATGAAAAACAATCGTCCTATATTTAATTATATACGAATAATGCAAGAGCACGCCGATAAAGTTTTTGCAAATCAAGTTAAGCTGGAGTATGGGTTTCAATGTGCTGTAACTGGCATTAAAACAAAGGAGTTATTAGTAGCATCCCATATTGTTCCATGGTCAGAGGACAAAGATAATCGGCTCAATCCAAGAAATGGAATCTGTCTATCTCCGCTTATAGATAAGGCATTTGATAAAGGTTTTATTAGCTTTACAGATGATTTAAAGTTAATCGTATCTGACAGTGCGAAAACGGATGCGGCATTGTATGAAAGCCTCAGACCTTATGAAGGGAAGAGACTTAATGTTCGTAAAGAGTTTGAGCCAGATAGGGACTTCTTGACATGGCATAGAACACATTTGCTATTAAGATATAATGATGGTGTGAACAAGATTTTAAGCAAAGGATCATTTGATTAATATAATTCTACAAAGCTGGGGTCATTAGGATGAAGAAGATTGAAGTGGCAGCCGCGGTTCTGCATAAGGATGGAACATTTTTAGGCACCCAAAGAGGTTATGGAGAGTTTGAAGGTGGTTGGGAATTCCCTGGTGGGAAAATTGAAGAAGGGGAGTCTCCCCAGGCGGCATTGCTGCGAGAGTTAAAAGAGGAACTGGGTATTGACGCTATCGTGGAACAATTTTTGATGACAGTTGAATGTAATTATCCCCAGTTCCATCTGATGATGCATTGCTACTTATGCTCGATTGCAGAGGGGAAAATTCAACTGAAAGAGCACAAATCAGCCCGTTGGATGAATCGGGAACAGTTCGATGATGTAGAGTGGCTTCCGGCGGATTTGGATGTGGTAAAACGAATCAGAGATATGGATATAGACGGTTTAGCTTGATATAATCATGTGGTGAAGAATGGGAGGACTTTCCATGAGCCAGATTTGGTACGCCGCTTTCAGCGAAGACTTCGTGGGGCAGGCACAGAAAATATTCAAAAAATTGGATAAGGATGTAATCGTCACGGTATGGGATCCGGAACTGGTTCCGGAGATGCTCAGGCGCGGGGTCAGCGTTATATTGGGCCGGGGGGCCACAGCGCTGCGGATACGCAAGGTAGTGGACCTGCCGGTGGTGGAGATCCCCATCCCCTTTGAGGATATGGCAGATCCCCTGATTGAGGCCAGCCGCTATGGAAGGAATATCGGGGTCATTGGT
>OGYS01001396.1_pt1 | contig 14129 bp, 10 predicted proteins | sample 1576611 | NCBI WGS metagenome assembly OGYS01 (sample SAMEA3541571, study PRJEB24748) | human gut metagenome | biome: human gut; feature: human-associated habitat; material: faeces | place: China | collected 2012
GTTCAGGATTCAGAGGCGAATACTTTGTGCTCTTTTGCATCTGTTCCGATTCTGGTATGACCGGAACAGATATAAGAGTTGGAAGTTACAGATAGCTGCTTAATCAGCAGACACTATTTAATTCAAGAGAATGCTACTGTTGATTGAGAAGATATATAAGATAGCAGTTCAGTTTCTGAAAATTTATATATATTGTAAAAAGACACTGTCATTTTAGCAGTGTCTTTTTCTAAAAAGCATCATATTCATTTATTTACTTCTTTTTTATTCGTTCTTCCTAATAAATAATCTGTTGAGCAATGGTAAAAATCAGCAAGTGCAATTAGCGTTTCAGTTGGGATGTCCCGAGTACCTAATTCATAGTGTGATAGAGTGCGCTGGCTGATATTTAAAATTTTTGCTAGATCTTTTTGAGTCATGTCCAAATCTTCTCTCATGTTTTTTATCCGTTCTAAATGCATATCTATCTCCTTTTGGAAATTATACTTTAGAACAAAATGGACTATTGACTTGTAGAACAAAATGGACTACTATAAAAATGATAACTTATGAAAAAATTAGGAGGAAAAAGAAAAATGAGGAACAAAAAATTATGGAAAAACCTAATGCTTGTTACGACATTAACAGTTGCATTAGGTACTGTATCAGCAACAGCGCTTGCTGAAGATGATGTTACGTTGGCAGGAGGAACACAGGTGACGGCGTTTGCGTCCGAGGGAGATATTGATGGGGGTATCGCAGTAGAGGCACAGGCAGAGCAGACAGCACCAGAGGCAGATACAACTGACGCAGAAGCTACCACACCAGAAGCAACAGTACCAGAGGCAGATACAACTGACGCAGAAGCTATCGTACCAGAGGAAGTAGCTCCAGAAGCAACAGCACCAGAAGTAGAGCAGGCAGAGCAGACTGCTCCAGAATCTATCGTACCAGAGGAAGTAGCACCAGAAGCAACAGCACCAGAGGCAGACACAACTGTCAAGGACGAAGTTTCCACAAAGGCAACAGCACCAACAATCAATGCAACTGCAAGTTCCACAACATTTGACGGAACGCAGGACATTGTCGTAACATTTACTGTAAATGGTGAGGCAGGAACATTCCATGTATATACAGATATTCCGCAGTTAGAAGGTCTTGGTGTAGCAGGTGCTATTGAAGAAAAGATTTCCGATTCAGAGTATAGAATTACAATTCCTGCACAGAAACTCAAAATGCTGATTGATGCAGGTTCAATTAAAGAGGATCAGGTCGTTACATTAAGCTCTGGTTATACAGCCGAAGGTGATGGTTATGACCCAGTCGCTTTTCCAAAGGTAAGTTTCACATACACAACTGGAGACAACGGAGACAACGGTAACGGAGAGACTCCAGAGAAGCCAGAAAATCCAGACCCAGAGAACCCAGACAATGGTAATGGAGATAATGGAGATAACCAGAAACCAGAAAATCCAGACCCAGAGAACCCAGACAATGGTAACGGAGAGACTCCAGAGAAGCCGGAAAACCCAGACCCAGAGAACCCAGACAACGGTGGAGACAACGGCAATGGTGAAACGCCAGAGAAGCCGGAAAATCCAGACCCAGAGAATCCAGATAACGGAAATGGTGATGGAGAGACTCCAGAAAACCCAGACAATGGTAACGGAGACAACCAGAAGCCAGACGGAGACAACTCTGAGACTCCAGACGACAACAAAGACGTTCAGGACTGGATGACACTGACACCAGCACAGAAAGTAACAACAACGACACAGACTCAGACACCACAGACACAGACAGCACCAAAAACAGGTGATGCAGCTTCAACATTACCACTGTTAGGAACAGGTTTAACCTCACTGGGGGTAGCCTTGGGTGCAATCTTCAAGAAACGCAGATAATAGTCTGACATAAGAAGCAGTCAAAGAAGCCTAAACGCAAAGGCGTGAGGGCTTCTTTTTTTTGTATAATTATAAATAAGTAAATCCAAAATATTGTACAAAAGCAAGACACCCTCTGATGAATGATGTATAATTGATGTACTATCATAAACATACGTATTCAAACAAGAGAGTGCCGTTGAAAACAATATATAGCTTATAAGTGGAAAAAATTGACTGATCTGTCATTCAACATAAGTAAGACGCTTGCCCGAACATCCCACCGCCCTGTTAGGTACACCGATGCTTCGGGCATCCTTCGGAACGCTGTTTACTGAAAATAAACGGACAAGGAAAAGGTTGATTACACCTATGATTACACTTTTGATTACACTTGCTTGGATGATGTGCGAAAGCCCCCTTTTTCGCTGGTTTTAGGGTTAGTGCCGGGGTTCGAATCCCCGCACGCTCATTGTAGAACAAGCGATTTTGCTTGTTCTTTTTGTTATATTAACTTATATTTTGATTACACCTATGCTATGCAAAAGATTCAGCACAGACATAATATGTGAAAAAGTCTGAAATATGTTGGAATATTTATTTGAATCGGAAATAGATGTGGATAACATCTAATTTACAACACAGGTATACAGAAGATATAATAAAAGCGAAAGTGATACGGATAGAAATAAATTGGAAGGATAAGCATTTGCAGAAAAATTTATGGAATACTTATATGAAAAATTAGAAGCATATGGGAAGTCGGATTATTATGGGTTTCATATGCCTGGGCATAAACGTAATTCGGATGTTACACAAGCGAATTTACCATATGGAATTGATATTACAGAGATTGAAGGATTTGATAATCTTCATCATGCGGAGGAGATCATCAGGGAAGCGGAAGTCAGGGCAGCGTCCATGTATCATGCAGAGGAGACGCACTATTTGATTAATGGGAGTACTGCGGGTATTTTAAGTGCGGTAATGGGATGTACTAAAAAAGGCGGAAAGATTTTAATGGCAAGAAACTGTCATAAGTCGGTCTATCATGCTGTTTTTTTAAATGAATTGCGTCCGGTATATATTTATCCGGAATTTGATGAGACAATGGAACTGAATATGGCTGTGTCTCCTGAGAAAATTGAGAGGTTATTAGAGGAACATAAGGAGGTTCAGGCTGTGGTATTGACATCACCGACATATGACGGGGTGTTGTCGGATATTGAGAGGATTTCTGAAATTGTACATCAGAAAAAAATTCCGTTGATTGTGGATGAGGCACACGGAGCACACTTTGGATTTCACCCTTATTTTCCGGAGAATGCAAATACAAAGGGAGCAGATGTTGTAATACACAGTCTGCATAAAACACTTCCGGCATTGACGCAGACAGCACTGATTCACTTGAATGGGACACGGATCGATCGAAGGAAGATTCGGAATTATCTGCATATTTTTCAGACAAGCAGTCCTTCTTATGTGTTGATGGCAAGTATGGATGAATGTCTGAGGACGGTGGCAGAGCAGGGGGATGTGTTGTTTGAGACTTATGTGAAGAATCTGGAAAGCAAAAGGGTAGAGTTGAAAAAATTAAAGCATATCAGATTGATGGAGACAGAAGAATTCGACAGATCCAAACTGGTGCTGTCTGTAAAAGATACGATTCTTAAGAAAGAGAATCGAGTGTTTACAGGGAAAATGTTATATGAGAGATTGCTTTTAGAATATCATCTGCAGATGGAAATGGCTGCAGGATCTTATGTGATTGCCATGACTTCGATTGGAGATACAAAAGAAGGAATGGATCGGCTGCTCAGTGCTTTGTTTGAGATTGATGAGGAATTGGAAAAAAATTCAGAGGAAGAGAAAAGGTATTATCTGCCCCGTCAGGAACAGGTTCTCACGAGCTTTGAGGTAGAAGGAATGCGAAGAATGGAAAACGTAAAGAGCCTGAGCTGGAAGGAGTCGGCGGGATTTATTTCCATGGAATATGCGTATTTGTATCCGCCGGGAATTCCGCTGATCGTTCCGGGGGAACGAATCACTAAGGAAACAGCAGCAATGTTAGTGGATTATCAGAACAAAGGGTTTTCTGTGGAAGGAATTAGTGTGGAAAACTATATCGAGGTGTTGATAAATGAGTAAAATTTTTTATATTATGGGGAAAAGTTCTTCCGGAAAAGATACGATTTATAAGAAAATAAGAGAAAAACTGCCGCAGTTAAAGCGGATTACTCCTTATACGACCCGACCGATCAGGGAAGGGGAGACCGATGGTGTGGAATATTTTTTTGTGGACGAAGAAAGGCTGAACGAACTTAAGGAGAAGGAACGTGTCATAGAAGTACGTTCTTATAATACAAAGTGTGGAATCTGGACCTATTTTACAGCAGATGACGGGCAGATTGATCTCCAGAAGTATGATTATCTTGTGATAGGGACTCTGGAATCTTATTATGGGATGCGGGAGTATTTTGGAGAAGAACAGCTGGTTCCGATTTATATTGAGGTAGAGGACGGGATGAGACTGGAGAGAGCGCTTTGCAGGGAACGACAGCAGAAGAAACCCAAATATGCGGAGATGTGCAGACGTTTTCTGGCAGATGCAGAGGATTTCTCCGAAGAGAATTTGAAAAGAGCAGGCATTGTAAGGAGATTTGAAAATCTGAAGATGGAAAAATGTCTGAGTGAAATTACAGAGTTGATCCGGGAAGAAATGACTTCGCTTTAAAAGAAAACAGGAAAAAGATAAAAAGAGAAGCAGACGGGCAGATTTGCCGTTTGTTTCTCTTTTTTTGCTTTACAAGGTTTTAACTTGCAATTGAAGTGATATTAAAAAAGGAATGTTATAATGACGAACGTGCCATTAAGAAAGGAAACAGTTTGATGTTAAAGAAAGTAATAGAAGAGGCATTCCCTACCGTACTGGCGTTTACCATGTCAGGAATGTACAGCATTGCGGATGGGATTTTTGTAGGAAAGGCAGCGGGAGATACAGGGCTTGCAGCGATTAATATTGCGTGGCCGATCCCGGCACTGATCACTGCGCTCGGAATTGGAATCGGAACGGGAGGAAGTGTTTTGTACTCTCATTACAGAGGGCGGGGAGAGCAGAAGGTATGTGAAAATTTGTTTGAGCTTACAATGACACTTCTGATCGGTACAGGTATACTTGCAACGATTTTGCTGTCTCTGGTACAGAAACCGTTTTTAGAAATTTTGGGAGCTGCGGGAAGTGTTCAGACGGAAGCAATCAAGTATACGGCGATCATTATTGCCGGAAGTATCCTTCAGGTGGCAGGAACCGGAATCATGCCTCTTTTGAGAAATATGAATCAGTCGCTGGGAGCAATGCTCAGCATGGCGGCAGGATTTGCAGTCAATATTCTGGTGAACTATTATCTGATGTTCCGATTGAATATGGGAATCAGGGGAGCCGCATTTGGAACGGTGACGGCGCAGGCCGTGGTAGTTATGGCAGGATGTGCGATCCTGTGGAAAACAGGTTATCGAAAATGGAGACTGTTGTGGCACAGGCAATATGCTGCAGATATTTTCAAGATTGGGATTACGGCATTTGGAACATCACTTGCGCCGACAGCTGCACTTATTTTTACAAATCTGCAGTGTCTTCGTTATGGCGGAAATGCAGCGGTGGCGTGTTATGCGGCTATTTCTTATATTGCATTCCCGGTTCAGTATTTTCTGACGGGAATCGGAGAAGGTGTACAGCCTCTGATTAGTTTTTATCATGGTGCGAAAAAGGAGACAGAGGTAAGAGCAGTAAAAAAAATCGCTTACACCGCAGAAATCATCTTAGGAATCACGGCGGCAGCAGTGACGATCTGTATGATTCCGTATATTGGAGGATGGTTTGGTCTGTCAGCAGAGTCAAAGCAGTATTTTTCTTCGGGGATGCGGATCAGTTCATTTGCATTTCTGTTAACGGGAACGGCAAAGTTGAATGTATCCTGTCTCAATGCAGTCATGCAGACGAAAAAAGCGGTGTTTATGACTTATATAGAAAGCCTGGCAGTTTCGCCAATCTGTCTGTTTTTGCTTCCGGCTGTCTGGGATATCAGAGGAATCTGGCTGGCGCTCCCGGTAACAGCAGGAATTATGACAGGGATTTACGGGTTGATAAGAAAGGATAGAAAAAATGAAGAATAAAGTAAAATTCAGGCAACTGGGCAGTGTGACTCTTTTTGTTCTGCCGGCATTCATTCCTCTGATCGTATTTTGGATTTATCCGATCCTGCGATCTGTCTATATTAGTTTCACAGACTGGGATTATATGACTCCGGACTACAATTTTGTATTTTTTGATAATTTTATTTCGTTGTTCCAGGATGCCAGATTTTACGATGCACTTTGGAACACAGTTGTGTTTACATTGGGAACGCTGATTCCGACGATCGTACTTGGTCTGATGCTGGCTCTTTTGATGCAGAAAGCATTTAAAGGAAGCGGGATCATCAAATTTATTTTGTTTTCGCCATGGATCACGCCGACTGTTGCAGTGTCGATCGTATGGACCTGGATCTACGATCCGAATACGGGAGTTGCAAATACGGTAATGAGATTTCTGCATCTCCCCGAATTACAGTGGATTAAAAGTTCAGACACAGCAATGCTCGCTGTGATCATTGTGACTGTGTGGAAGAGTCTGGGATATGCGATGATCTTTTATCTTTCCGCATTGGAAAAGGTTCCGAAAGAGTTGTACGAGGCAAGCGGGCTGGATGGAGCAAAAAGGTGGCAGAGATTCCGGGATGTTACGATTCCGTGTATTTCTCCGACTACGTTTTTCCTGGTAATTATTACGATGGTAACTTCACTGCAGGCATATGATCAGATCCAGATCCTGACTCAGGGAGGTCCGTCCGGAAGCACAAGAACCTTGCTGTATATGTATTATCAGCTTGGGTTTGAAGAATTTAACATGGGACAGGCAACTGCGGTGGCGATTGTGATGATTATAATCACCGTAGTATTATCGGCAGTACAGTTCGGTGCATCGAAAAAATGGGTGCATTATTAGAAAGAAGGACAGATTATGAAGATAAGAACAGGAATCGAAAAACTCGGAAAAGGAATGATTTTACTGATCTTCAGTATTTTCACAATCTTTCCGTTTGTATGGATGATTTTAAGTGCACTGAAAACAAAGGCGGAGATTATGGATGTCAGTTCATTTTTTCCGGCAGAATTCCAGTGGCATAACTTTTACCAGGTCATTTTTGAATCACCGCTTCTTCGATATGTCGGCAACAGTTTGTTTGTATCAGTGATCACGCTGGCGCTGCAGATCGTAACAGGTGCGATGATCGCCTATGCGATTGTTTTTATGAATTTTAAAGGTAAGAAAGCGTTGTTTGCAGTCATCATGGGAACTTATATGCTTCCGACAGCAGCAACATATATTCCGAGCTATATTATTCTGGCAAACTGGAATCTGCTGAACACGTTTACAGGGCTGATCATTTCCAACTGTGTCAGCATTTTCGGAATCTTTCTGCTTCGACAGGCATTCATGCAGGTTCCAATGGGACTGATCGAGGCAGCGAGAATCGACGGGGCAAGCTCCTGGAAGATTCTGTGGCGGGTCGTGTGTCCGATGACAAAATCTTCGTTCATCACATTTGGACTGATGAACTTTATTACCTGCTACAACAGTTATATGTGGCCTTCTCTGATCACAGATGCGGATGAGAAGATGATGGTGTCACAGGGATTGAGAAAATTCTTTATAGAAGGCGGTGCTTATGGAACAGAATGGCCCCTGGTCATGGCAGGAAGTACATTGATCGTACTGCCGCTTCTGATTCTGTTTGCATTTACGCAAAAGTGGTTTATCAATGGAATCGGCGGAGATACGGGTATGAAAGGATAATTCCTTTTTTACATAAAGAAAGCAAAGAAAAAACGATATACGATGCATGAAGGAGAAAAAAGAAAATGAAAAAGAGAATTGTATCAGCATTATTAGTTTGTGTACTTGGAATGTCCCTGGTGACAGGATGTGGAAACAATGCAAAGGCTGCAGAAACGACAAAGACAGCAGATGGAAAAATTCAGTTGGATCTCTGGTATTCCGGGGGAAAAACAGCAGTCAATGTATTTCAGGACATTGTAGATGCATTCAATGAGTCTCAGGACAAATATGAAGTTAAGACAACAACACAGGCGGATTATACAGAGACTTATGAAAAACTGCAGGCAGGGATTGCGGGAAAGAAAGCTCCGGACATGGCACTTCTGGATACAGATAAATCCAGAAATCTTTCTGAAAAAAATCTGGTTGCAGACATCAATGATTATGTAGAAAAAGATGATTCCTTTGAAAAAGACGATTATCTGCCGGTATTTTATGAGCAGGGGGAGGATGAGAACGGAAAATTGTTTGCACTGCCTGCATATGGTACAACACAGGTGATGTACTACAATAAGGCGGCATTTGAAAAAGCGGGAATTGACCCTGTAACGATCAAGACCTGGCAGGACCTTGCAGCGGCAGCAGAGAAAATGACAGCTTCTGATGGTTCCTTTGTGGGCTGGGAGCCAATGTGGGGATCAGGAAATCTGATCGATGCAGCACTCAGCAACGGAGCCTCTCTTCTGAGTGAGGACGGGAAAAAAGTGATGATCAATTCAGACGAATGGGTAGAAGTATGGGAGAGCTTCCGTACATGGATTCACGATGACAAGATCATGAAAGTAAATTCCGGCGGACAGGGCTGGGAATACTGGTACACGACGATTGACGACGTTCTGCAGAATAAAGCAGGCGGTTATACAGGTTCTTCCGGAGATCAGGCAGATTTGGACTTTAGCATTGTGGGAGCAATGGAACAGCCTGGATTTAACGACAACTCTTCAGCACCAACGGCAGATGCACTGCAGCTTGTGATGCTTCAGAATTCTTCTGATGAAGAAAAAGAAGGTGTTTATGAGTTTATGAAATATTTTACAACTCCGGAAAATCAGGCAAAATGGTCCATGGGCACAGGATATGTGGCAGTACGTGAGTCTACACAGGAAGTAGAAGAGTTTAAGTCTTATGCAGAAGAAAATCCTCAGGCACTGGTTCCGCTTCAGCAGGCATCTCACGGAACACCGGCTCTTCAGGATCCGACAGGAGGAAAGATTCTGGATGCCCTGTCAATTGCAGCGGATAAGGTAGAGTTGGAAAACGTACCTGCACAGGAAGCTCTGGATGAAGCACAGAAAACAGCACAGGAAGCATTGGATGCATTATAAAATGAGAGATCAGATTAGATTTAAAATCGGAAAAGAAGAAAAAAATATTCAGGAAAAATGGATTGAAATTCCGGAAGGAACAGAACACATTCAGATGATGATAGAAATGCCCGAAGAATTTCAGTATATGGCATTCTTGTTTCTGGAAGATCCCAAAAAAGAAATTCGGTTTCAGAAGCTGCTGGGATATGGGCAGCAGAACCCGGGAATCGGAAAAAGTACAAAGGATACAACGATAGGAGGTGTTCCGGGAGAGATTTATCCCGGAACATGGAAAATCGGAATCGGCATTTTTACAGAATATGTTGCGCAGAAGCTGGGAGAACAAACCGGAGAAATTGTACTGACAGTTTCGGACCGGAAAGATGTAGTTTCTGATCCGATCGGCGGAGAATGCTGGGTGGAAAACGGACTTCATGTCTCGGAACAAAGCTATCGCTGGGAGAACGTATTTTGTCCGGAATCCGGATGGTATAAGGGCGATTTTCATACGCATACGAGGTTGTCTGACGGAAAAGAGACGATCGGGCATGCTTCTGAAAGAGCAGAGGAAAGCGGTTTGGATTTTTATGTGCCGACAGAACATAATCTGATGCATACCGGCTGGTGTAAGACTTCACTCTGTGTGCTTCCCGGAATTGAGGTAACGACAGATAAAGGACACATGAATCTGTTTGGAATTACGGAAATGCCGGAGAAAATTCTGGAGATCGTGAAGCATAACGGAGAAGAGATCATAGATACGTATATGGATCAGACGATAGCACAAGCAAAACAAAAAGGATGGATTCGCAGTATCAATCATCCGTTTCTGACCATCTGGAAGTGGCAGTTTGAAAATACAGATCTGCGGGATATCAACTGTATAGAAATCATCAATGATCCGACATATCCGGATGGGCCGGGATCTAATGATATGGCAATTCGTTTTTTGGATCAAGTATGGAATGAAGGAATTCGTGTGTTCGGAGTGGGAGGAAGTGATTCTCACAATCTGGAGGATGAATTTTATGAAGGGGCAAGCCTTCCGTCTGCGGTGGGAGATCCCGCAACATGGGTATTTTGTGACGGATTAAGTCCGAAAAATCTGATGAATGCAGTAAGGCAGGGACATCTGTGTGTGACCAGATTCTGCAAAATAGAGCCAAAAATCAAGGTGGATGGTCAGGACTGTCTTCCGGGAGATGAGATCACTGCAAAGAAGTGTGAGATTACATATCGGGCGGAAATTTTGGGACTGACAGAAGAACCGGAAGCATTTCTTGTGATGAATGGAAATTATGTGGAACTTCCGGTCAGTTCGTCTGAAAACGGAAAATATCATGTAGAGACACACTTGATTCTGGAAAATACTTCCTGGCAGTGGATCAGACTGGAAGTCAGAACAAAGAAAAAAGAATTTCTGGGATATGTAAATCCGGTATTTCGAGGAAAGAAAGAGCCGGAGAGGACCACTTTCGGAGAAATCAAAGGAGAGACAGAAGGTTTAACAGATGATTAAAGGTATTTTATTTGATAAAGATGGAACTCTGATTGACTTTTTTTCCTTATGGATGGGTGCGGCAAAAGCGGTCGTAATACAGTTTTTAAAAGAAAATGAGCTTTCGGAGGAAGTAAAGGAACGTGTGTTTTATGCTATGGGAATCGAGAATGGAGAAATCGATCCTTATGGCGGGCTTGCGTATAAGTCCTATTCAGAAATTGCTCTGGATATTACGGATGAACTTTCAAGGGAGCAGATTTATCTGGACAGCCGAAAAGTGAGGATGCAGCTGGAGCGGCTGTTTGCTGAATATGTGACGGAAAGTCAGGCACAGTATGTGGAAACAGCGGACATTAAAGCAGTCCTTGATTCGCTGAAACAGAGAAACATTTGGATCGGACTTGCAACAGCAGATACTGTGCCGTCTGCAAAAAACTGTCTGAAACGTCTGGAGGTACTGGAAAAATTTGATTATGTGGGAGCGGATGATGGTGTCCTGCGCCCGAAACCGGAAGCAGATATGTTTCTGGAATTTCAGAAAAAATTCGGACTGAAGCCGCAGGAAATCGCAGTGGTTGGAGATACATATAATGACATTCGTTTTGCAAGAGAAAACGGGGGAGTTGCCATTGGTGTTTTAAGCGGAGTGAGTCAGGAAGCAGATTTTTGCGGGGAAGCAGATTATATATTAAATTCTGTGGGAGAACTTCCGCAATTATTGGAACAGATATAGATATTAAGGAGGCATTGCTGTGGCTGAGATTCAGTTGAAACATGTATATAAAAAATATGAAGACAAAGTAGTTGCGGTACAGGATTTTAATCTTAAGATCAAGGATCAGGAGTTTGTGATTTTCGTAGGTCCTTCCGGATGTGGAAAATCGACAACGCTGCGGATGATCGCAGGATTGGAGGAAATATCCGACGGGGAGCTTCTGATCGATGGAAAAATGATGAATCAGGTACAGTCATGCGACAGAGATATTGCAATGGTGTTTCAGAATTATGCACTGTACCCGCATATGACCGTATTTGAGAATATGGCATATAGCCTCCGGCTGAAAAAGGTACCGAAAAAAGAACGCAGACAGAAGGTGGAGGAAGCGGCAAAGATTCTTGGGCTCGAAGGGGTTCTGGACAGAAAGCCGGGAGAACTTTCGGGCGGGCAGAAGCAGAGAGTGGCAATGGGACGTGCCATTGTACGGAATCCAAGAATTTTCCTGATGGATGAGCCATTGTCCAATCTGGATGCAAAATTAAGAACACAGATGAGGGCGGAAATACTGAGGCTGTACCAGAAGCTGAAAACGACGTTTATTTATGTGACGCATGATCAGACAGAGGCGATGACACTTGGAACCAAGATTGTAGTGATGAAAGACGGAGTGATTCAGCAAGTCGCATCACCGGAAGAACTTTACAACTGTCCGGCAAATACATTTGTGGCAGGTTTTATCGGAATGCCGCCTATGAATTTCTTTCAGGGGAAATGCTGCAGAGGCGGAGAATATGGAACCTATCTTCAGATTGGAGATTTTGCGGTCAATCTGACAGAAGAAGATGCCCAAAGAGTTTTCCGAAAGGGATATATGGGTGAGGTGATCACAGTAGGTGTGCGTCCGGAAGATCTGGTACTTACAGAGGAAGGAACAGAGCATGAGGTTCTGGTGTATGAAATGCTCGGTGCAGAAACCTATCTTTATTTTACATACGAAGGGAAGGATGTGGCATTGAGGACAAATGCAGACACACCATATAGACGGGGAGACAGGATTTCTTTTTGTCTCAGAAATGATAAACTGCACTTGTTTGACGGTGACACCGGGATCAGAATATAAGAAAGACGGCGGAAGGAGACTTCTGCTGTTTTTTTTGTGCAATTGCAGGAATCTGGGTATATCTTACATCAAAATTATGCTATACTGAAACAGTAACCAGAAGGAATTCAAGAAAAGACAGCAGGTGATGATATGAGCAGTTTTAAAGACGTGGTTGGACACAAAAATATAATACAGTATATTGAAAATGCGGTAAAAACAGATAAGGTTTCCCATGCATATATTTTGAATGGGGAAAAAGGTTCCGGAAAACGACTTCTGGCAAATTTGTTCGCTATGAGCCTGCAGTGTCAGAACCGGGATGAAGACGGAGACGCATGCGGAAAGTGCCAGTCCTGCAAACAGGCAGCATCGAATAATCAGCCGGATATTATCAGGGTGACACACGAAAAACCAAATACGATCAGTATTGATGACATCAGAGAGCAGATCAACAATGATATTGTGATCAAGCCATACAGCAGCAAATATAAGATCTATATTGTACCAGATGCAGATATGATGAGTGTACAGGCGCAGAATGCGCTGTTGAAGACGATCGAGGAGCCGCCGGCTTATGCGGTGATCCTGCTTCTGACAGAGAATGCGGAGATTCTTCTTCCCACGATTCGTTCCAGATGTGTAATGCTGAAGCTGAGAAATATCAAAGATCAGCTGATCAAAAAATATCTGATGGAACAGATGGAGATTCCGGATTATAAAGCAGATGTGTGCGTGGCGTTTGCGCAGGGGAATATGGGACGTGCGATCATGCTTGCGACATCAGAGCATTTTAATGAGATCAAGGAAGAGGCAGTTCACCTGCTGCGTGAGATCAATGACATGGATGTGGATGCGCTGGAGGCAGCCGTAAAACGAGTGGTTTCTTATAAGATGAATATCACAGACTATCTGGATGTGATCTCGGTATGGTATCGGGATGTGCTGATCTATAAAGCCACAAAGAATGTGGATCAGGTCGTATTTTCTGATCAGCTCAGATTTATCAAGGACCGGGCGAGCAAGAGCTCTTACGAGGGAATCGAGAATATTCTGGACGGAATTGAAAAGGCAAAGGCCAGACTAAAAGCAAATGTCAATTTTGAACTGACGATGGAATTGCTTTTATTGACAATAAAGGAGAACTGATAGAATGACAAAAGTGATTGGAGTAAGGTTTCGGACAGCCGGAAAAATCTACTATTTTTCACCGGGAAAGTTTGAAATCAAACAGGGTGACCATGTGATCGTGGAAACGGCGCGTGGGATAGAGTACGGAAAAGTTGTGATCGGAACCAGAAAAGTAAAAGATGAAGAGGTGGTACAGCCGTTAAAATCTGTCATTCGGATCGCTACAGAACAGGATCATAAGACAGAAGAAAAGAACAGAGAAAAAGAAAAAGAGGCATTTCAGATTTGTCTGGAAAAGATCAGAAAGCATGGTCTGGAGATGAAACTGATCGATGCGGAATATACATTTGACAACAATAAAGTGCTGTTTTATTTCACAGCAGACGGGCGTATCGATTTCCGTGAGCTGGTAAAAGATCTGGCAGCAGTATTTCGCATTCGGATCGAGCTGCGTCAGATCGGTGTAAGAGATGAGACGAAGATCCGGGGCGGGATCGGAATCTGCGGAAGACCATTATGCTGTCACACGTATTTGTCCGAGTTTGCTGCGGTTTCCATTAAGATGGCGAAAGA
>OGYS01001402.1_pt1 | contig 14115 bp, 8 predicted proteins | sample 1576611 | NCBI WGS metagenome assembly OGYS01 (sample SAMEA3541571, study PRJEB24748) | human gut metagenome | biome: human gut; feature: human-associated habitat; material: faeces | place: China | collected 2012
AGATATGCGTTGCTGCTCTCCATTTGACGGGCATATTCTTCCATCTCTTCCTGTGTCAGCCCACCGGCAGCCATCAAGGATGAAAAACCGATAATCGAATTGAGCGGAGTACGGATTTCATGTGTGATATGCTGGATAAAAGAGCTTTTCATATGGCTGGCCTTGATGACTGCCTTATTTGCCGCATCCAGTTTCCGGTTCAACGACAAAGAACGTGCCCGGCACACATCAGATGCCGGGCAGGGGCACTTCTTTTCACCTGCAATACTCTGCAATTTTCTTTTTCAGTAATTCCGCATCAATCGGCTTTGCGATATGCACGTCCACGAGGATCAGGTCGAAGGTGTACTCCGGGCTGTCCTGGTAGAGTTCAAGCTTCTTTGTTCTTCCATCGTTTCACCTGTCTTCCACGCATATTTTATACTTCATTTTACGCTGATATTATTTTCTCTGTCAACCCAAATAACATTACATTTCCAATATTTTGCATGTCTTTTTTATTTTTCTGAAATTTTTTTAAATCTTCCGTTTTTCTCTTGCACAATTGTTTTTATGCGTATATAATTGTCTGCAGAAAGCAAAGGGGAGCTCGCGTGCGAAGCGGGCTGAGAGTAGGATGCATCTCCTAGACCCTGAACCTGATTTGGGTAATGCCAACGTAGGGAGATACGATATGCACATTTTCTGCAGATATACCTCCACGTATATCTGCTTTTTTAATCTCTATGAACACATCATCAACAGGTTCTTCCAGTACCACAAGGGAATTTGCTTCTGCAAAAATACTCACACAGGAGGAACAAAAAATTATGTTAGGCACTTGTCTTGACAATGTCAGAAAAACAACCCCTCTCGTACACAACATCACAAATTACGTTACAGTAAACGATGTCGCCAATATTCTGCTGGCATGCGGCGCAAGCCCGATCATGTCCGATGAACCGGAGGATGTCGAGGATATCACCTCCATCTGCGGCGGTCTGAACATCAACATCGGAACGCTGCACAGAACGAGCATCGACGGCATGTACCGTGCCGGTGCAAAAGCAGCTTCGCTCGGCCACAAAATCCTGCTCGATCCAGTCGGCGCAGGCGCAAGCCACTTACGTACTTCGACCGCAGTCGGACTGATGAAAAAAATCCCGTTCACCGTCATCCGCGGAAATATTTCCGAAATCAAAACACTGGCACTTGGAAGCGGAACGACAAAGGGTGTTGACGCAGACGTTGCCGATAAAGTAACAGACGAAAACCTCGACAGCGCCGTTGCTTTTGCAAAAAACTTTGCGAAAGACCACAACTGTGTTGTCGCCATCACAGGAGCGATCGACCTCGTTGCCGATGCTGACACCTGCTACGTGATCCGCAACGGACGCGCCGAGATGGGAAGCATCACCGGAACAGGCTGCCAGCTCTCCGGCATGATGACCGCTTACCTCGTTGCCAACCCGGACGAGCCGTTAAAAGCCGCTGCTGCCGCTGTCTGCGCGATGGGATTTGCCGGCGAGATCGGCTGGAGCCATATGAAACCGGAAGACGGCAACTCCACCTACCGGAACCGCATCATCGACGCCATCTACCACATGGACGGCGAGACGCTGGAGAAAGGTGCAAAGTATGAAGTGCGATAAAAAAGGCCTGCTTTTATATGCTGTGACAGACCGCAGCTGGCTGAACGGCGAGACACTGTACAGCCAGGTGGAAAAGGCTCTGCAGGGCGGCGCAACGTTTATCCAGCTCCGCGAAAAAAATCTTGACCAGGATCACTTTATGGAAGAGGCACTGGAACTGAAAAAACTCTGTGCCGCATACCATGTTCCTTTCGTCATCAACGATAACGTGGAAATCGCAGCTAAGATGGATGCGGACGGCGTTCATGTCGGCCAGAGCGATATGGAGGCCGGCGATGTCCGTGCAAAGCTTGGCCCGGACAAGATCATCGGCGTTTCGGCACAGACCGTGGAACAGGCCATTCTCGCCGAGCAGCGCGGGGCAGATTACCTCGGCGTCGGCGCAGTCTTCCACACCGGTTCCAAGGCGGATGCGGAGGATGTCAGCCACGAAACGCTGACTGCTATCTGCAATGCCGTTAAAATCCCTGTCATCGCCATCGGCGGCATCACACGCGATAACGTGACGGAGCTTTCCGGCAGCGGCATCTGCGGCATCGCCGTCATCAGTGCCATTTTTGCACAGAAAGACATTGTTTCCGCAACGAAGGCTCTGAAAGAACAGACTCTGCGCATGCTGGAAAACAAATAATTTTACGTAACCATTCATCCTCACACCAGGCGGCAGACTGGGGGCACCACTTTCTTTGTCGCCTGTCCAAAAAGAAAAGTAATGCAAAGGAGTAATTCTCATGGACGCGAAAAACATGAAAACAGCATTAACAATCGCGGGAAGTGATTCCAGCGGAGGCGCCGGCATTCAGGCAGACATCAAAACCATGATCACAAACGGAGTTTACGCCATGTCGGCAATTACCGCACTCACCGCCCAGAACACCACCGGAGTTTCCGGTATTTTCGATGTAACACCGGAGTTTCTGGCCGCACAGCTTGACGCCGTCTTTACGGACATCTTCCCGGACGCCGTCAAAATCGGTATGGTATCCTCCCCGGCACTGATCGAAGTCATCTCCGAACGGCTTCGCTTCTACCAGGCCAAACACATCGTTGTGGACCCGGTCCTCGTCGCTACAAGCGGCTCCGCGCTCGCTTCGGGCGGCGTGCCTGACCTGATGAAAAAACTGCTCTTTCCTCTGGCCGAAGTCATCACACCGAATATCCCAGAGGGAGAAGTTCTCTCCGGCATCAAAATCCAGTCGGAAAGTGATATGGAACGCGCCGCAAAAGAGATCGGGGATTCCTGCGGCTGTGCCGTTCTGTTAAAGGGCGGCCACAGTATCAATGATGCCAACGATCTTTTATATCACAACGGCACATTTACCTGGTTCACCGGAAAACGCATCGACAATCCGAACACACACGGCACCGGCTGTACACTCTCCAGCGCCATCGCATCGGGGCTCGCAAAGGGGCTTTCCCTTCCGGATGCCATTTCCGCCGCAAAAGAGTATATTTCGGGCGCACTCGCGAGCATGATGGATCTCGGCCACGGCTCGGGACCGCTGAACCACGCTTACCGGATCTGATTTTGAAAATAAAGGAGAACAACAGATGGAACGCAATTACGCAACACAGATGGACGCCGCACGCCGCGGCATTGTAACACCGGAGCTGAAAAAAGTCGCAGAAAAAGAGTATATGGCCGTGGAAGACCTGATGCCGCTCGTTGCCAGCGGAAAGGTTGCCATTCCGGCCAATAAACTGCACACCTGCATCGATCCGGAGGGCATCGGCTCGATGCTGCGCACGAAAATCAATGTAAATCTCGGTGTTTCGAAAGACTGTAAAGATTACGATGTGGAGATGCAGAAGGTACTCTCCGCGGTCAATATGGGCGCAGAAGCCATCATGGACCTGTCGAGCCACGGCAATACGCAGCCGTTCCGGCGGAAACTGACCTCCGAATGTCCGGCCATGATCGGCACCGTGCCGGTATATGACAGTGTGATCCATTACCAGAGAGACCTGGATACGCTGACCGCCAAAGATTTTATTGACGTCATCCGCCTCCATGCCGAGGACGGTGTCGATTTCGTCACCCTGCACTGCGGCATCACCAGAAAAACCATCGATCAGATCCGCAAACACAAACGGAAAATGAATATCGTTTCCCGCGGCGGCTCCCTCGTGTTCGCCTGGATGTGCATGACCGGCAAGGAGAATCCGTTCTACGAGTATTACGATGAGATTCTCGATATCTGCCGTGAATACGATGTGACCATTTCTCTCGGCGACGCCTGCCGTCCTGGCTGCCTTGCCGACGCAACGGATGTCTGCCAAATTGAGGAGCTGGTGCGCCTCGGCGAACTCACCAAACGTGCCTGGGAAAAAGACGTTCAGGTTATGGTTGAGGGACCGGGCCACGTTCCGATGGATCAGATTGCGGCCAACATGAAAGTACAGCAGACCATCTGCATGGGCGCTCCGTTCTATGTCCTCGGACCTCTTGTGACCGATATTGCACCGGGCTATGACCACATCACTGCTGCCATCGGAGGCGCAATTGCCGCTATGAACGGCGCTGCTTTCCTGTGCTACGTAACGCCGGCAGAGCATCTGGCTCTTCCGAACCTGGATGACGTAAAGCAGGGCATCATCGCAAGCAAAATCGCCGCACACGCTGCCGACATTGCCAAAGGCGTGCCGCATGCGCGTGATATTGACGACAAGATGGGAGACGCCCGCCGCGTGCTCGACTGGGAAGCACAGTGGGACTGTGCACTGGACCCGGAGACCGCAAAAGCCATCCGCGCCGACCGCTCGCCGGAACAGGAAGATACCTGCTCGATGTGCGGTAAATTCTGTGCCGTGCGAAGCATGAACAAAGCTTTAAACGGCGAACATATCGACATTCTTTAACGTCAGTAGACAAGAAGTCACAGTACGCGAAAAGGAACGGTTTTCATTACGAAACCGTTCCTTTTCTGCATTCCCAAAATCTTTTTCTATTTTGCCCATCCTTCGGCGTAACGGACTGCTTTGTGCCATCCGTTCATCTTCTCATCGCGCTCCTCTTTCGAGAGCTCCGGCTCAAACGTACGGTCAATGGCTCCGTTCTGTTTTACCGTCTCCTGATCCGGCCAGTAGCCGACGGCGAGTCCCGCAAGATAAGCTGCTCCCATCGCGGTCGTCTCGATGCAGCACGGCCGCTCCACCGGCGCCTGGCTGATGTCCGCCTGGCACTGCATCAGGAAGTTGTTGGCGCTTGCTCCGCCGTCCACACGCAGCGCAGAGAGCTTCATGCCGGAATCTGCCTCCATCGCTTTTAAGACATCATCCACCTGATACGTGATCGACTCCAGCGTTGCGCGGATCACATGGTATTTGTTGACGCCGCGGGTCAGGCCGAGAATGGTTCCTCTCGCATACTGATCCCAGTACGGTGCGCCAAGGCCGGTAAACGCCGGCACGACGTAGCAGCCGTTCGTGTCGTTCACCTTCTGCGCCATGTACTCGGAATCCGCCGAGGACTCGATCAGCTTCATCTCATCGCGCAGCCACTGGATTGCGGCTCCGCCGACGAAAATGGATCCCTCGAGCGCATACGTAATCTTGTCCCCGATGCCCCATGCAATCGTGGTAACAAGACCGTGTGTCGAAGAAACCGGCTTTTCTCCCGTGTTCATCAGCAGGAAGCAGCCTGTTCCGTATGTATTTTTCGCTTCGCCCGGCGCATAGCAGGTCTGGCCGAACAGCGCCGCCTGCTGGTCTCCCGCTGCTCCCGCAATCGGAATCGGGCCGCCGAAATATGTGGATGCCGTCTCCCCGTAGACACAGCTCGACGGGCGGACTTCCGGCAGCATACAGAGCGGAATGTTCAGCTCTTTTAAGATATCCTCATCCCATTTCAGGGTATGGATATTGAACAGCATTGTACGGGACGCGTTGGTGTAATCGGTGACATGTATCTTTCCCTTTGTCATCTTCCAGATCAGCCACGTCTCCACTGTTCCAAAATAGAGATCGCCTCGCTCCGCCCGCTCGCGCACGCCCGGAACTTCATCTAGAATCCATTTCAGCTTCGTGGCTGAAAAATACGCATCGATCACAAGACCTGTTTTCTCCCGGAAACGGTCAACCAGTCCGCGCTCCATCAGGGAATCGCAGTATTCCGATGTTCTGCGGCACTGCCATACAATTGCATTGTAGACCGGCTCTCCCGTCTTTTTGTCCCAGACGATCGTCGTCTCTCTCTGGTTTGTGATGCCGATTGCCGCGATATCCTCGTAGGACGCGCCCGCTTTCTGCATTGCCTCCACGGCTACACCGAGCATCGTGGACCAGATTTCATTGGCATCGTGCTCCACCCAGCCCGGTTTCGGGAAACGCTGGGTAAACTCCTTCTGCGCAAGGCTTACGATCTGTCCTTTCTGATCAAACAGAATACAGCGGTTGCTCGTTGTGCCGGCATCAAGTGCCATGATGTATTTTCCCACGTTTAAAAATCCTCCTGTCTCACATTTCAAGAAGAGAGCCTGACAGAATCCACTGCCACGCTCTCTTCCTTTTCTTTGTATGTATCGTATCACAGAATTCTTTTTCTGTAAATCAAATCGTGTTTTTCTGCAGCAATTTATGCCGTAATGATCTCCAGCAGCGCACCGCGCAGATCATTTGAAAGTTCCATGCTCTGCAGCTCTGCAGCCAGAATTGCTACCTTTCCGTCTGCTTTGTGAAGAAGATTTGCGATCTGCTCTTTGGTGATGTAGCTGATTTCGGCGTGCAGCAACAGATCCATCGCACGTGTCATGACATCGTTCTTTGCAATCTCCGTATCTTCCGGCAGACAGATTGTCACGGTATCCTGCGGTTTTACATCTGTTACCGCGATCGTAAGAAGTCCGTCTTTCTCTTTGACTTCTGCATCCGCTTCCACGCCGTTTACAAAGACCTTCGCTTCTTTTGCCGTACTTCCGCCGAATTCTACGCAGTACATTCTGCTTTCCGGAACAAGGCTCTGATTGCCCTCAACCGGTGCAATCGTAAATTTCCGCGCACCCCAGTCGAGCGTCATCGATGTTTTTGCACAGTCATCCTTCTCATATGCCATGGTAGTATTGTCATCCTCGTACAGGGCAAATGTATTGTCCGCGCCCGCGTAAACGCGTACCGTCAGCTCATCCGGGTTGGATTCTACATCCAGCGCACTGATCTTCTCTGTCATCGGGATAATCGCACCTGCTTTCGCAAGAACCGGGATCTCCTCGAGCGTACGGTACAGATCCATACTTCTGCCACCCTCGTAAATCATTCCGTTGAAGAAATCAAACCACGTACCTTCCGGCAGCCACACCTTTGTTTTTGCACGCTTCAGCTCCGGAATGCATTTCGTTGTCACCGGTGTTACCATCAGCTCGCTTCCGAAGAAGTACTGATTCGGTGCCTGATTTTTGCCCCAGAAAACCGTCTCCGGGTAATCATAATACATCGGAACAACGATCGGTGTGTCCTCTTTCCATGCACGGTAGTTCATCGTATACAGATACGGCACCAGTTTATGACGCAGACGGAGGAAATCATCCATCGTGCTGCGCACTTCCATACTGAAGTTCCAAGGCTCTTTTCCACTGAAGGCACTGTTAGAGCTGTGCAGACGATTGATCGGAGAAAATACTCCGTACTGATACCATCTTGCTTCAAGCTCATCGTCACGGTAGCCAAGCATATGGCCGCCGATATCATGACTCCACCATCCATAGCCGATGTTGGAGGCTGTGCTAGTAAAGTATGGCTGGAAATCCAGTGATTCCCAGGTGATGTGAGTGTCTCCGGAAAATCCGACCGGATAGCGGTGGGAGCCGGGTCCTGCGTAGCGGGAGAAGGTCATCGGACGTTTTCCGTCTCTTCCACTATCAAGGAAATGATAGTGATTCAGCATCCACAGCGGATCAAGACCCTCGATCTTGGTACTTTGTCCCTGCTGCCAGTCAATCCACCAGAAATCGACGCCCTCTTTTTCCATCGGATGATGGACTTTGTCGAAATATACATCAACAAATTTCGGATCCGCAATGTCAAAATTGACCGGCTCTTCTTTTTTTGCATCCACTCCCATAGCTTCTGCTACTTCCGGATAGCAGTCCTCATACGCACGAATTCCGTCTGCAGGATGGACGTTCAGTGTTGTCTTCATGCCGCGTGCATGGAGTTTTCCAAGAAAACGCTCCGGATCCGGGAAGAGTTTTTTATTCCAGCTATAGCCGGTCCAGCCGCTGCCGTATTTCGGATCCACATCGTCTACACGGTGCCAGTCCATATCGATAACAGCAACCGAGAAGGGAACGTTCTCTTTATCAAAGTCTTCCATCAGTTTCATATAGGATGTTTCACTGTAACGCCAGTAACGGCTCCACCAGTTTCCAAGCGCAAACCTCGGAAGCATCGGTGTCTTGCCGCAAAGGTGGTAGAAATCCTTTAATGCCAAACGGAAATTCCAGCCATAGCCGAAGAAGTACAGATCCTGCACTCCTTTCTTTCTCGGGGTCACCCAACCGTCCTCTGTCATCAGAAGCGACTTCGAATCATCCAGAACAGCGGAACCAAACCAGGACATGATACCAGGTTCCAGTTCGCATGCTCCGTTGACCTGATCAAGCGTACGGGCCGTTCCTCCAAGATCCTGTGTCGGATCTCCGTAATGCCATGCCGGTACAGAACTGATGCCGACTGCCGTTGTTTTGCAGGAAAGTCCGTTTGCAGAGAATGCCTTTTTGTTGTAATTCAGCTGCAGATACTTTGTACGCAGCTCCAGCTCATCGCCTGTGTCTTTGACGGAAAATTCCACTGCTGGAAAATCACGGTTTACAACCGTCTGGGATGCCGCATCGATAAATTCACCGTCCTCACTGTATTCCAGCCGAAGAAGATGCTCCGTCAGCACCGTGATACGATATTTATCGCCCTTTACTACATTCTTCGGATCTGCAAGCGGATGTGTCTCCATTTTCAGATATGATTTCATGTTTTATTTTCCCCTTTCTTACTCTTACCGGTTTTTGCCGTATTTTGAGAACGGGAACCTGTGGCAAAAATCCGTTCTGCCACAGGTTCCTCTGCATTTTTTATTTGGTTTCCAGAACAACTGCCTCATACGCACGCAGTTTTCGTGTCCCTGCTGCCGCGCCGTCCTGCGGATAGTTGCTGATCAGTACCTCTGCTCCTGCAAAGGTTTCCGGAACCGTGTACTCCTGCTCCTCTTTTGTAAAATTGCACATCACGAGGAGTTTCTGATCGCCTAAGGTTCTGGTATATACATACAGTGCCTCGTCTTCCGGATCGAGCAGCTCGTACGTTCCGTAAACCATGATATCCTTCTCTTTCCGGAGATGAATCAGTTTCTTGTAATAATTGTATACAGAATCCGGATCCGCCATCTCATTTTTTGCATTGACGGTCTCGTAATCCGGTCCGACTTTGATCCACGGGGTTCCTGTGGTAAATCCTGCCGAAGCGGTATCATCCCACTGCATCGGAGTTCTTGCATTGTCTCTTCCGCGCAGGTTCAGGTAGCGCATCATATCGTCCGGCGCTACTTTTCCGGCTCCGGTCAGCTCGTGAAACGCGTTGATGCTCTCAATATCGCGGAATTCGGACAGATCGTGGAACGGAACGTTCTTCATGCCGAGCTCATCGCCCTGGTATACGTACGGGGTACCCTGCATCATATGAAGGCAGGTTGCAAGCATTTTGGCACTGACTACGCGATATTCCGGTGAATCATCGCCGAAACGGGACAGGCAGCGCGGCTGGTCGTGGTTTCCAAGGAAGAGGCTGTTCCATGCCTTGCCCTCAAGCTCCGTCTGCCATGCTGTCATGACGCGTTTGAAATCTTTGAGCGGTACGCGTTTGTCCGTCCATTTGCCGTATTTTCCGCTTGCCAGCTCAACCAGCTCGAACTGGAATACCATGCTGAGCTCTTTGCCGTCTGCGGATGCATATTTTTCTGCCTCCTCGATCGTGACACCGGCACACTCACCGACCGTCATCAGATCATATTTGGAAAGGACTTCCTTGTTCATCTCCTGCAGATACTCATGAACATGCGGTCCGTTTACGCAGCCGGAGTCACCGTAGAGTCCGCCTTCCGGAATCTTTCCATCCGGCAGTCCTTCCGGTTTGGAGATCATGCTGATGACATCCATACGGAAGCCGTCGATGCCTTTCTCGCACCACCAGTTCATCATATCGAAAACTTCTTTTCTTACGGTCGGGTTTTCCCAGTTCAGGTCAGGCTGCTTCGTGGAAAACAGATGCAGGTAATACATCTCGGTCTGCGGATCGTATTTCCATGCGGAGCCGGAGAAGCAGCTTCCCCAGTTGTTTGGCTCTTTTCCCTCTTTTGCATCACGCCAGATGTAATAGTCGCGGTACGGGTTTTCTTTCGATTTGCGGCTCTCCACGAACCATTTGTGTTCGTCTGAGGTATGATTGACAACAAGGTCCATGACCAGCTTGATGCCTCTTTTATGCATCTCCGAAAGCATGCGGTCAAAATCCTCCATTGTTCCGAATTCCTGCATGATTGCCTGGTAATCGCTGATATCATATCCATTGTCATCGTTTGGTGACTGGTACACCGGAGACAGCCAGATAACATCCACGCCAAGATCCTTCAGATAATCCAGACGGGATGTGATACCATTTAAATCGCCGATACCGTCTCCGTTGCTGTCCATGAAGCTGCGCGGATAAATCTGATACACTACGGCTTCTTTCCACCATTTTTTGTCCATTTTTTTACCTCCTTTATTTCATCCCCAGAACGTGTCTGGTTCTTTGATTCTGTCGTTTGCAAGCACAGTTTACCATACCTCACGGTGATTTTTCAATAGTTTTGCGCAAAACCAGCAGTTTCTACAAGAGTTTTTCTGCAAATTTGGTAACTATTTACTTCATCAGATCTCTTACCGACTCCCTCTCCACCAGCGTTGTCGGCAATGGCGGAATATCTTTTTGTACCGGCTCATCCTGGATCAGGTGCATCAGGACCTCTACGGCACGGCGTGCTTTTCCATCCACCATCTGATGCACGGTAGTCAGCTTCGGCCGCGCAAGTGTCGCATAAGTAACATCATCAAAGCCCGCAATTGAAATTTCCTCCGGAACCTTTATTCCCCTGTTCTGCAGAAAGTTGGATGCTTCAAGTGCATAGTAATCCGATGAAAAAAAGAGCGCTGTCTGTTTTTTGAAGAACGGAAGCATCTCCTCATATGCCTTCTCCCTCTGCTCTGGATCCCACGGGATCACAATATGGCGGCTTTCAAAGTCCTCAATTCCCGCCTCCTCCATTGCCTGACGCACACCGAGCCACCGATAGTGGTCAACACCGAGATCGCAGTCGGATAAAAAGAGAAATTTTTTATGTCCCTTTCCAATCAGGTACTGACTCATCTGGTACGCACCGCCGCGGTCATCCATCGTAATGGAGCGGACTCCAAGTTCCGGCGGGAGATACTGATCAATGGTTACCAGCGGTTTTCCGAGACGTTCCGAGAGCTCTGCAATCTCCTTTTCCTTCAGAGCCATCGCAATCATGCCGTCAAAATTCCAGCCGAGCGCCTGCTGCATAAGATCATCCTGCTCATGGCGCGCAACCAGCATCATATAGTAGCCGTGTTCCCGGATCTGATACTCCAGATTTCCGAGCATTGCCGACACAAAGGGATCCTCAAAGGAAGATGCATTTCCTTTCTTCATGAAACCAAGCGCCACACCAATAAGACCGGAGCTGTTGTTCGCCAGCATGCGCGCGCTGATACTCGGCACGTACTCCATCTCCTTTAAAATCCGGTTGATTTTCTCGACCGTCGCCTTTGAGACGCGCCCTGTCTTTCCGTGTATTACATTCGAAACCGTCGTCGGGCTGACTCCTGCGCGGTCTGCAATATCTTTGATTCTAATCATCGGTTCTCTGCCTTTCCTTTTTCTTCACAATTTTCTGAATTCTGTTATGTTTATTTTACCAAGACGGTAAAATGTTTACAACTACTTTGCATCGGCAAACACTACAAAATTATTACATTTTCTTAAACGATATGTAAGAAAATCTCCATCCCTCCTTCATTTACTTTCCGCCGGTTCCGTGGTAAGATAGGATGACAGAAAAAGTTCACCTTTTTTCTGTAAGAAAGGACCTACACATCATATGCGGCTTGCATTTACAAATTTTTCGATAAAATCTCCCACTGGCAAGAAATCCGGCCGTTTTTTTCTTGCCCTTTTTCTGGGTATTTTTCTCTTCCTCGCTCATCCCATACTCTGTCAGGCTGGTTTTGCCTCCAGTACGCCGTTTACCGGTGCCTCCTGGGAACTGGTCGGGGAATATCCGATTCTCGGCAGCAACGGCGCGGTGCAGTCCGTCTGTGCGACGGAAGATTATATCATCTGCATCGAAAATTTTAATGATCTGACGACAGAGCCGGACGTAGTCTCTGCCTACTATAAAAATGATACAGACGCAGACGGAAATCCCGTTACGCAGTATTCCCTCGCGCATCAGGTAAGGGACGCAGACTTTGCTCACGCAAACGGTATGGCATACAATCCCGTCACACATGAAATCCTCGTGAGCGGCTACAGCAGCCCGGATGCTTCCAATTACGGATGTATCTTCCGCCTCGACCCGGATACTCTCGAGCAGAAAGAGCGGATCCAGCTCTCGACAAGCTACAATATTCTCGGTATTGATTATCTTCCCTCCACCGGCGGCTATCTGATCCAGACCGATGCGGACGGCGGCTACGGCTTTAAACTCCTCGATGCCTCACTTCAGGTGATGGATGACTGGGGCACGTATCCCTTCGATTTTTACATGGAAAACTTTCAGGATCTCTGTGTTTCCGGCGATCTCTTTTTTCTTTTTCCGCTGACGATGCATCTCGGAATCGGAAACTTTATCCAGACATACTCGCTCTCGCAGAAAACACTGCTTGCGGACGACACGGTTGATTTTGGCTTTTCCGACGATATCACCATCAATGAACCAGAGGGCCTCTGTGAGACAAATCCTGGGGAATTTATTGCGATTGTAAACGTAACAAAGGCAGATGGTGGACGGTACGTGCAGTTCTACCGCACCCGGGTGCCGTATCTGTTCACGGTTTCCACTTCCGCGGCGGAGCATGGCTCGGTGTCCGAGGGCGGGGAAGTTTCCCGCGGAGAGGAAAAAACCGTTTCCTACACGGCAGACGAAGGCTTCCGGCTCGCGAAGCTCTCGGTGGACGGCTTGTATCTGCCGGTGACGGAATATCCGGACAGCTACACATTTTCCGATATCCAGAAGGATCATACCCTTGCCGTAACGTTTGAACCGGTTCCGACGGCGACACCGACGCCGACTGCCACTGCGACGCCGACCGAAACACCGGCCATAACCCAGACACCGGAACCGGCCATTTCCAAAGCACCGGCATCATCCACGGTTTCCTTCTCATCTGTGGCTTCCCATTTCGCAGCGTTCTGGAAAGGCACTGTGCATGCCGCTTCCTGGTTCCGCCATCTTGCCTCGGCCGGTGCATCCCTTTTTGCCCGTATCCGGAAGGCAGATCCTGTTTTTCTGGCGATGCCGTTTGTCCTTCTCGTTCTGATTCTGCTCTTTGTCCTCCGCCTGCGGTATGTCCGCCGCATCCGGCGGGAGCGGTCGCGGAAAGCGCTGGAACACAGAAGAAGAACGTACGAAGAACTGGTCAGAGAATTTACGGAAAATCCGAAGGACGAAAAGGTTTCCATCGATGAGCTGCTGCTTACAATTGACGAACTGCAGAAGGAAGAACAGAAAAACACTTAAATGAAACGTATTCACCAGATCAGGAATTGATCTTCTCGGCACAAAAAAAGTATCCCGTTCCTTTTGGGGAAGCGGGATACTTTTTTATTTAAACGGGCAACGAGCTAAAGTCCGTGCTTGTTTTTACTCTTCGTAATCGAGTGCTGCACGCTCCGTTGTGTACGGACGTACATAGGTGTCTGCTACTTTTACGTGCTCCGGATGTTTTGCATATACAGCTACATCCTCTGCTTTTTCCAGGGTTGTGACAAGTGCCATATCATGGGTGGAAGATGCAAGCGGTGCTTCTACAAAGTCAACCGTCATGTTCTTCATCTGCCGCAGGTTTCCCGGCCAGTCATAACGCACCATGGCCGCAGCGGCTTCGCCGTCGAACCCGACGATATGCTTGTCCAGCTGGCGGTTGGCCTGGTCGAGGAAAAAATCGGCATACAGCATGATATCCTCGCGCATCTGCCTCACTTCGGGCATACGGAGCGTAAATTCGTTGATCCGGTGGTAGAGGTCGGCCCGGAACGTCCCGCGCGCAATTGCCGCTTCAAGGTCTTCGTTGGTCGCAGCGACCAGCCGGATGTCGACCGCAACTTCACGGTTACTGCCCACGGGACGGATGCGGCGCTCCTGCAAGGCCCGCAACAACTGCATACCGGGTATAGTTTCCCTTATCTTTTAACAAAAGATTCTTAGCAGGTTTTACCG